>Ga0308165_1000069_pt1 | contig 270282 bp, 234 predicted proteins | sample PhyWR2_FD_201032 | JGI IMG/M metagenome (GOLD analysis project Ga0308165, IMG submission 201032) | Phyllosphere microbial communities from UC Gill Tract Community Farm, Albany, California, United States - DLSLW.R2 | ecosystem: Host-associated > Plants > Phyllosphere > Unclassified | place... | reverse complement strand
AGTATAAACCTTACTTCTTGCTCCCCAATAACCTTTGGCTAAATTAAGGATCTTTTTTCTTCTTCTTCTCGAAGCTACTGCGTTTACCGAACGTGGCATGTTGTTGTTGTTTTTTGGTAAGCGGCGTCCAACTAAGGAACTTTAATGCCTGATACCTGGTGAAATTAATGAATTACTTTCCGATGCAAAGCATACGTTTTACGTTTCCTGAATCTGCATCTGTTACAATTCCTGCATTTCCAAGCGCACGTTTACGTTTAGTACTCATCTTGGTTAAGATGTGACTTTTGTATGCTTTGTTTCTTTTGATTTTACCTGTTCCAGTAAGCGAAAAACGCTTTTTAGCACTGGAATTGGTTTTCATTTTTGGCATAACCTGTTATTTAATTTATAAAATTGTTTTTATTTTTTTGCTACTTTAGGCGCAACAGTAAGGAACATACGTTTACCTTCTAACTTTGGTAATAACTCTACTTTTCCTACTTCTTCCAAAGCCTGGGCAAACTTTAACAATAAAATTTCACCCTGCTCTTTGTACACAATTGCTCTACCTTTAAAATGCACATAAGCCCTAACTTTCTCGCCGTTCTCTAAAAAGCTTACTGCATGTTTTAGTTTAAACTGGAAATCGTGATCGTTGGTGTTAGGACCAAAACGGATCTCCTTAATTACAGTTTGTTTAGCATTAGCTTTAATTTCTTTCTGCTTTTTCTTTTGTTCGTAAACAAACTTACTGTAATCAATAATCCTACAAACCGGTGGTACGGCATTTGGAGAAATCTCTACCAAATCCAATTCCAGTTCATCAGCAAGTGCCAAAGCTTTTGCCAAAGGATAAATCCCCGGTTCAACATTATCGCCAGCTAAACGCACTTCAGGCGATTTTATATACTGATTAATGTTATGCTCTGCTTCTTTTTTCTTAAAAGGTGGACGTGGTCCCCTGTTAAATCCTGGTCTTCCTAATGCCAAATTTGTACTATTTAATTTAAACTGTTATTTCTTTTCTTAATAAATTGTTGAACTCTTCCAACGTCATTTCGCCTAAATCTCCCTCACCATGTTTACGAACAGAAACTTTTCCTTCTGCCATCTCTTTATCGCCGATAATGAGCATGTATGGGATCTTTTTAACCTCCGCGTCGCGTATTTTACGACCGATTTTCTCATCGCGAAAGTCAATCAGCCCGCGAATATCGGAATTATTTAGTTCATCTAAAACTTTTTTTGCATAATCTTCATATTTTTCTGAAATAGGAAGAATGATAAACTGCTCGGGGCTTAACCACAACGGGAAGTTTCCGGCGCAATGTTCAATCAATACGGCAATAAATCTTTCCAACGAACCAAAAGGCGCACGGTGAATCATTACCGGTCTGTGTTTCTGGTTATCGCTACCAGTATACTCCAGTTCGAAACGCTCAGGCAAATTATAATCTACCTGAATGGTACCCAACTGCCACTTTCTACCTAAAGCATCTTTAACCATAAAATCGAGCTTAGGACCATAAAAGGCCGCTTCGCCATATTCTACAACGGTATTTAAGTCTTTTTCGGCAGCTGCTTCGATAATTGCAGTTTCCGATAGTCTCCAGTTTTCGTCAGAACCGATGTATTTCGCTTTATTTTCCGGATCTCTTAACGAAACCTGAGCGGTATAATTTTCAAAACCTAATGATTTGAATACATAAAGTACCAGATCGATAACTTTTTTAAACTCATCTTTAACCTGCTCTGGCATACAGAACAAGTGTGCATCATCCTGAGTAAAGCCACGTACACGGGTTAAACCATGTAATTCGCCGCTTTGTTCGTAACGGTAAACCGTACCAAACTCAGCAAAACGAACCGGAAGATCTTTGTAAGAACGTGGTTTTGTTTTATAAATCTCGCAGTGGTGCGGGCAATTCATCGGTTTTAAGAAGAACTCCTCTCCTTCTTGCGGGGTTTTAATCGGCTGGAACGAATCTTTACCATATTTTTCCCAGTGACCAGAAGTTACATACAGGTTTTTATGTCCAATATGCGGCGTAACCACCTGCTCGTAACCTGCTTTAGCTTGTGCCTTAGTTAAGAAATTAACCAAACGCTCGCGCAAAGCGGTTCCTTTAGGCAACCATAATGGTAAACCCATGCCCACTTTTTCTGAGAAAGCAAACAATTCGAGCTCTTTACCCAATTTACGGTGATCGCGTTTTTTGGCTTCCTCAATCATAGCCAGATATTCGGTAAGCTCGCTCGCCTTAGGGAAAGTTACACCATATATACGGGTTAACTGTTTTTTAGTCTCATCGCCACGCCAGTAAGCACCAGCCACATTCATCAGTTTTACAGCTTTTACAAAACCGGTATTCGGGATGTGTGGACCGCGGCATAAATCGGTAAATTGACCCTGGGTGTAGAAAGTAATTTTCCCATCCTCTAAACCATCAATTAGATCGAGTTTATACTCGTCGCCTTTTTCGGTAAAATATTTAATTGCATCGGCTTTGCTTACACTTTCGCGTACAAAAGTTTCCTTTTGTTTAGCCAATTCCACCATTTTGGTTTCGATGGCTTTAAAATCATCCGATGAGAATTCTTTATCGCCGAAATCTACATCATAGTAAAAACCGGTTTCAATTGCCGGACCAATACCAAATTTAGTTCCAGGGTAAAGGGCTTCTAAGGCTTCGGCCATTAAGTGGGCTGATGAATGCCAAAAAGTTGATTTACCGGCAGCATCGTTCCAGGTTAGCAATTTAACAGATGAGTCAGCCTCAATCGGTCTTGTTGAATCCCAAACTTCGCCATTAACCTCTGCGGCTAATACGTTACGGGCTAAACCTTCAGAAATTGATAGTGCAATTTGATGGGCAGAGGTGCCCTTTTCGTACTGACGGACAGAGCCATCAGGTAAAGTAATGTTAATCATCTACAACTATGATTTAAAATTTAAATAAAATGGTTTAAAGATCACTTACAATGTGATTTTATTTTGTGCAAAGATACGGATTTTCTGGTCAAAAAGCAAGATTTTAATTGATGCAATTATAGCCATGGAGCCAATTGTGTTACTTAAAATAATTAATGCTCTAGCCATGGCTCGTGTCCGCACGAACCAATTACACAAACAAAAATAATCTTAAATATTTAAGCTTCACTTAAAAACTTATCTTTCAAATATTTGCGCAATGGAATATCGACAAATTTCATAATGAGATAAGCCAAAATAATGAGTAGTATAACACAAATTGGAATAATGCCAAAGAGCATCATACCTTTAGGTTTCACTACGGCTACATAAGTAAGGTAAATCCACAAAAACGGATAATGCGTCATATAAAGGGGATAGGATATTTCTCCTGAAAGCTTGCAGGTGCTTTTTAAAGCCGAGCTCAATGTCGCACCAGCACCTAGCGATACGAGTAACGGGAAATAAAGCATTACAATTATAGGCTCAGTAATCCAGTTGTAATCATCGCTGTAAGGAAATACAAAAGCAACCAATAACAATGCTGTAACCCCTAAAAAGCCTAGCTTATTTTTAATAATGAGATTGAAACGGTAAACCAGCATACCAGCAGTAAACGAATAAAATACCCTTGCTCCACCATCCCAAAAGTTTTGTCCGCCCCAGCCACCGCCAATATTTCTAGGCGTAGAAGAAACGGCAACATAACAAAGCACAGCTGCAGCAAGCAAAACCAGGCTAATAAGTGCCTTTTTATTAATTTTATACAGTAAAAATATATAGAAGATATTAGCAATGTATTCCCAAAATAGCGACCAGGCCGGTGCATTTAAACAAAATAAATTGGTGTAACGCTCGGGCATAATTGGGTAAGGAATGAGGAAGACAGAAGTTAAAAATAACAAAGCCGTTTTACCAAATCCATAGACAGGGTAAAAATCACTGAAAGGATCGAAAAGAAAAGTTAGTAAGCCCAAAATAGCACCAATAACAACTAAAGGATGCAAGCGGATAAGCCTTAACTTGAAAAATTGGGCAATACCAATATGTGGTGCACGGCTATCGTAAGCATAAGCGATTACAAAGCCCGATAGGCAGAAAAAGAAATCGACAGCCAGGTAACCATGTCCGACAAAGTTTTTGCTGTAATCGGTGATGGCGATCTCCATAAAATGGAAAATTACGACTACGATTGCGGCTACGCCCCTTAATCCATCTAAAATTTCGAAATGTTGTTTGGTACTGAGTAGGTTAGTTTTGTTTTCTGCTGTAATCACTTTGGCTAGGGTTATATCTGACCCCAATTATAGGAAATATGTCAATATAACAATTAATCGCTTCAAAAATGATACAAAAAAAGCCTGCCCCATAAATGGAACAGGCTGCTGTGTTTTGTTGTTTGTATGTTTTTAGTTGCCGCCGCCGCCAAAAACTCTTACCTGGCCGCCACCGCCGCCGCCGGGTCTGTTTTGTCTAAAACGTTTCATCATGTTCTCCATTTTAGTTTTGTACTCTTCTGCGGTAATCAGTTTTGCTTTTTTAGGGGCAGTTACATCCTTTGCACTTACGTTTCTGTACTCAATACTTTTTGCAATTGAGCTGTTTCCTCTACCCTCAATAGCTAAAACAGCACCTTCAGTCCACATGTTTGGATTAGGAGAAAAATCGAAGCCTAAATCGGTGGTATACCAGATTTTAGTTTCTTCGACTACATTTTTATCCATATCTAAAATTTTAATGGCCCTGGTAGATCTCACAATCGCCTGGTGACAGGTAAAACCTAAAATCTGTTTGGTTGAATCGGTTTTAACTACTTCAATTTTAGGAGCCGGAGCTGGTTTTGCTGTAGTGGTATCATTACGGTTACCACCTCCCATTCTGAACGAAGAAACTGGTCCTGAAGTAGAAAGGGTTAACTTGCTTGGCATGTAATAGGTAGTATCGTTCAGGTCGAACACTTCTGTTAAGCCTTTATCAGCAAAGGTATAGTAGTATTCGCGGTTACCGCCACCACCACCAAAACGCATCATCATCCGGCCCATGCCGCCACCACCGCCGCCTGCGCCATTGCTATCTTCGGTTTCTTCAACCGGCATGTAACTGGCATTGGTTGCTGTAAACAGTAGCTCAAAATTGGTTTTGCTTGATGAAGGCATTCTGGCTTTCATCTGATCGGTTAACTGAATGCCATTGGCCGATGCCATAGCTGCAGGATCGATCGTGTTTTCGAATTGTATTGCTCCTGAAGTTTTTTTCTTTTGCGCATTAGCAACCGACGCAATTGATAAAACGCCCAATAAAGCGATGAATATTTTTTTCATTTTGTTTTGAATTTGCTAGTTAGAGTTTAATGCCTTGAAAAGGTTTAACAAAGGTATTTTAGATTTAACGTAAAGCTTGTTAAAAAGTGTTAATTTGAACAGTAAGATTAACTAAACGAGCGCTTTAAGGACTGTAAATGCTTCTTGTAATTTATTTTTTACAAATACTTATGCCTTAAAATGGCTGCTGGGCGACCGGATAAAATGTGTACGCTTTAACCTGGCTGGTGGGCCACCAGCCAGGGAGGGTTTAATACTCGGTACTTTCCAACCATCCATTACACAGCACATCGGCAATGTGCATGGTTTTTACAGGCAGGTTGTTTTTATCAATATAGCCTTGCAGGTGCAGCAGGCAGGATAAATCAGTAGAAATGATGTAATCGGCCCCTTGTGCCAGCGCATGGTTTACTTTTTGTTCGGCCATTGCTGAAGAGATGGCATCAAATTTAACCGCAAAGGTACCGCCAAAGCCACAGCACATGTCGGTATCTTCCATTTCGATCATCTCCAAACCATGCACTTTTGAAAGCAAAAGACGGGGCTCCTCTTTAATCTTACACTCGCGCAAAGCGCTGCATGAATCGTGATAAACCGCTTTTCCTTCCAGCTCGGCACCGAAATAATCTTTCTTGGCCACTTTAACCAGAAAATCAGACAGTTCCCAGATATTGGATTGCAGATTTCTGCATTTATTGTGTACAATGGTATTGGTAAACAGATCGTTAAAACCACCTTTTACCATACCTACACACGATGCCGACGGTGCCACAACGTAGGTATTTTCAGAAAAATCATTCAAGAATTTAGTGCCTACCTGTTTGGCTTCGTCCCAATAACCTGCATTGTAGGCCGGTTGACCGCAACAGGTTTGTTTAGAATTGTAGCTAACCTCGCAACCCGATTTTTCTAACAGTTTAAGGGTATTAAAAGCGGTTTCGGGATATAACTGATCTACAAAACAGGGCACAAATAATTCTACTTTCATCAGCACGGTCGGGATTGGTTCAAAAATCATTTAATCCTGCAAAGTTACGGCTTTACTTTGTTTGGGCTCAATTTTTAATAGAAAAAGAAGGAACACCAGTCCGATGATGAAGAAAACTGCAATAGCAACAATCGAGTTCCTCATACTTCCAGTTATTTGTTCAATAAAACCAAAGCTGAACATCCCAAGTACCAGGGCTACTTTTTCAGCAACATCGTAAAAACTAAAGAAAGAGGTATGATCGGGACTATCCTGCGGTAAAAATTTCGAATAAGTAGAACGCGAAAGTGACTGGATTCCTCCCATAATCAAGCCCACTACACTCGCCAGAATGTAAAATTGGATTTCGGTACGGATAAAGTAGCCATATACACAACATCCGATCCATATCAACACAACTGCGATCAATACCTTCACATTTCCAAAAAAATTCTTAGCTAGGTAAGACATTAACATTGCGCCCGGAATCGCAATAATCTGTAAAAGCAGTATGGTTGCAATTAATTTCGTCGTTGAAAGGTGAAGTTCTTTTTCACCAAAAAGGGTTGCAATTAGCATTACGGTTTGAACACCCATCGAATAGAAAAAGAAACTAAACAACAGTCTTTTTAACGGCTTATTGGCTTTAACCTGTTGCCATACTTTTTTTAGCTCTTTAAAGCCATTAGTTAATATACTACCTTGTTTTTCCTTAAAATTCGGACTGCCTTTAGGGAGGTTTTTAAAAGGGATTTGAGCAAAAGCGATCCACCAGACACCTACGAGCAGAAATGACAGACGTGAGGCAGCACCTTCATCAGCAAGTCCAAAAACAGAGGGAAAGAAAACAAAAACGAAACAAATCATTTGTAAAATCACACTTCCAATATAACCAAAGGTATAACCTTTAGCGCTTACCGCATCCTGTTGGTCCAATGTGGCAATTTCTGGTAAATAGGAATTATAAAAAACCAAACTGCCCCAGAATCCAATTGCAGCAATAACAAACATAAATATGCTGAAATCAAGATTTCCTGCACCTGTTTGGTAATCGTATTTAAAGAACATCAGCAATCCACAGGCTATGCTACCGATATATGTAAACATCTTCATAAAGACCTTTTTATTTCCCTTGGTATCAGCAATAGAAGATAAAATAGGTGATGTAACAGCAATTACCAAAAAAGCAAAGGCCATGGCATAACTGTAAAGAGAGGAGTTGACAAATTTCCAGCCTAGAAAATTAACATAATCCGTGGTATTGGGGTCTTTGTCTGCAGTAATTGCAGAGTAATAAGCCGGGAAAATAGTTGAGGTAATCACCAGGTTATAGGCAGAGTTTGCCCAATCGAAGAAAGCCCATGAGCGGATGGTTTTCTTATTGTTTTTTTCTATCATTTAGTTTTAAGGAGGTTAACTGTTTAATTGGTTAACTGTTTAATCGTAAGGCAGGCTATATTGTAAATCATTTAAAGCGAATTGTTCGATTAACCAATTCCTACAGTTTAAACAATTAACCATTTTAGCCCGCTAAAGATAATATTTCTTCCCATCAGTTTTTATCTTGCCAGCATCTAATAATTCGCGGATGATTTCGATGCGTTCATTTTCAGCGCCATTTTTTATATTCATCACCAGATCATCGAGCACGAGTGCATCTTGTTGCAACAGTGAGATGATTTCAAACTCTATTTCTTCGCTGAGTTGACTTTGATTTTCTGCTCTTTTCTCGGCCAGGCAAACATCGCATACCCCACATTTAGCGGCATTGTGTTCATCAAAATATTCGAGCAGCTGAATATTTCTACAAATAGATGAAGAAGCGTATTTAACTACAGCATTAATTTGCTTGTGCAGGATTTCTTTCCTTAAGCCCAGGTATTTAACGTCAAGGTCGAAATGATCCATATCTACACGCGGGCGGATATATTGCAATTGCGGCTGATCGGTTTGTTGTATATAGGTAAGCAATTCTATCTCCTGCAACTTGTTCAATAAAGCAATAATATCGCGGTAAGATAAACCTGTACGCTTAGCCAAATCAGCCTCATTTATTTTTACAAAGCCATCAAAAGCACCACCATGCGAACGCAATATGGTTTTAATGATACCATCGTAGGCTTTATTTTCGATCTGGAAACGGTAAATATCTTCGTGACTGGCGATGAACATGATGCGCGAGGGCAAAAATACACTTTCAGAAAGGGTAAGGTAACCATCGTGTTCCAAAAATTTCAAGCCAGAAATTGTTTTTAAAACACTAATATTGAAACGCTTGCAGAAATCAGCTAAATCGAAAGAGAAGGTAAGCCCCTCGCCTGCTCCAAAAGCCAGCTGAAAATAATTACCCAGATAATGGTATATTTTCCTAATCTCATCAGGCGTAGGGAAACTATCCAGATACCTCGATTCGAGGCTCATCACATCTGAATGGTTGGCCAGTAAAACGGCATAACTCCGTTTTTCATCACGACCGGCGCGACCAGCTTCCTGGTAATAAGCTTCCAAACTTTCGGGTAAATCTAAATGCACCACCGTACGCACATCGGCTTTATCTATCCCCATACCAAAAGCATTGGTAGCCACCATGATGCGGGTTTTATTTTGCTTCCAGTCTTCCTGTTTCTGAAAACGGATATCTCTCTCCAATCCGGCGTGGTAATAATCGGCCTTGATCTGATTGCGGTTTAAAAAATTTGATACTTCAGCGGTTTCCCTGCGATTACGGACATAAACCAGCCCGGTACCTTTTACATTACGGCAAATATCGATCAGTTTTTTATACTTATCCTCATTGCCAAAAACCACGTAGCTTAAATTTTCGCGGGCGAAACTTTTAATAAAAATCTGAGGGTCTTTCATTTCCAGTTTAGCCACAATATCCTCACGTACAAATGCAGTGGCAGTAGCTGTTAATGCCAATACGGGAACTTTAGGGTGAATTTCGCGTAGTTTAGCCAGTTGCTGGTACGGTGGCCTGAAATCATAACCCCATTGCGAGATACAATGCGCTTCATCAACAGCGATCAGGTTCACGTTCATGTAAGAAATTCTAACGCGAACCAGTTCAGAGAGCAGTCTTTCGGGTGATAAATACAGGAATTTAATTTTGCCATAAATACAGTTATCAAGCAAAATATCGATCTCGCGTTTACCCATGCCAGCATAAATCGCGATGGCTTCAATGCCTTTTGCTTTCAGGTTTTCTACCTGATCTTTCATCAGGGCAATTAATGGCGAAACCACTATGCAAATCCCCTCTTTTACCAATGCAGGCACCTGAAAACAGATCGATTTTCCGCCGCCCGTTGGCAAAAGCGCCAAGCTATCTTTCCCTTCTAAAACCGAAGCAATAATATCTTCCTGCAGTGGCCTGAAAGCCTGGTATCCCCAATATTTTTGTAAAATCTCTATTGCTGTCATAAATCGGCGATATCAAAACTATACATTTAATCCAAAATTGAGGCTTATTATTGTTTGAAATTGAAAAAATCATCTTTAGAAAAGATTATTAACTTTGCTCAATAAGACAGGTACATGTTAGAAACGCAGTTTGCAGATATTATCAGCTTAATTAAAAATGCCCGGACGGTTGCATTGAAAACTGTTAATTCTACATTGATTAACTTGTATTGGAATATTGGTGAGTATATACACCACAGAGTTAAAAATGCTGAATGGGGACAATCAGTTGTAAAGCAACTGGCAGAATTTTTATCAAAGAATGAACCTGATTTAAAAGGTTTTTCGGATAAAAATCTTTGGCGGATGAAACAGTTTTATGAAAACTATAAAGATTATCCAAAACTCTCATCACTGCTGAGAGAAATCAGTTGGTCACACAACCTAGCTATTTTTTCTCGATGCAATACCGCTGAAGCACGTGAATTTTATCTTCGGCTTTCAAAAAAAGAAAATTATTCTTTTAGAGAACTTGATCGGCAAATCTCCTCTGGCTTTTTTGAAAGATCAATTATCGGAAACGCAAAACTCTCAACAGTGTTGAGAGAATTACATAGCGGCATAGAGAACAGCTTTAAAGACACTTATGTATTCGAATTTCTAAATCTCTCAGAGCCTCATAACGAAAGTGATTTACAAAAAAAAATGGTTCAGGAAATGAAGAATTTCATACTTGAACTGGGAAAAGACTTTCTGTTTATCAATGAAGAATACAAAATACAGGTTGGGAATAGCGATTTTTATATTGATCTTCTTTTCTATCATCGTGGCTTACAATGTTTAGTTGCATTTGAATTAAAGGTAGATAAAATTAAGCCTGAACATTTAGGTCAGTTAAATTTCTATCTGGAAGCTTTAGATAGAGATGTTAAAAAGTCAAATGAAAACCCCAGCATTGGTATTCTCATTTGTAAGGATAAAGACAACGAAGCGGTAGAATACGCGTTGAGCAGAAGTCTTTCGCCAACTCTGGTAGCAGAATATAAAACACAACTTCCCGACAAAAAATTACTCCAAAAAAAACACACGAATTATTCAAATAAATCCTCCCATTATAATGAAGCACCTTTATTTTCTCTCCGCCCTCACCCTATTGTTTTTAAATTCGAATGCCCAAGAAAAAAAATGGGACATTGAAAAATACCAGGGAACAACTAAAAACTTCACTCTAAATACTGATGAAGGCACCTGGATGAACCTCGATGTAAGTGCCGATGGTCAGGAAATAGTTTTTGATTTATTGGGCGATATTTACGTAATGCCGATTGCGGGCGGTGTAGCTAAACTCATTAGTGGTGGTATTGCCTGGGATGTTCAGCCGCGGTTTAGTCCGAATGGCAAATACATTTCGTACACCAGTGATAAAAGCGGTGGCGATAACATCTGGATCATGAACCGCGATGGCTCAGGCAAAAAACAGATTACGAAAGAAAATTTCAGGTTATTAAATAATGCTACCTGGACGCCAAACAGCGAATATATTGTGGCCCGTAAACATTTTACAGCCGGCCGCTCTTTGGGTGCAGGCGAAATGTGGATGTACAGCATTAACGGTGGCGATGGCGTGCAGTTAACCAAACGCAAAAATGATCAGCAAGATGCCGGCGAACCTAATGTTTCGCCAGATGGTAAGTATGTATATTTTAGTGAAGATGTAAGCCCTGGTCCCAATTTCGAATACAGTAAAGACCCTAACGGTACTATTTATGCCATCCGTCAGCTTGATTTAACTACCGGAAAATTAAATACCCTAATTAACGAACAAGGTGGCGCATGCAGGCCACAAGCTTCGCCCGATGGCAATTTGATTGCATTTGTAAAACGTGTAAGGTTAAAATCTACTTTATACGTACAAAACCTTAAAACCGGCGAAGAATGGCCGGTAAGTGAAGAATTGTCACACGATCAGCAGGAAACCTGGGCCATTTTTGGCGTTTACCCTAACTTTGCCTGGACACCAGATAGCAAAAGCCTGATCTACTACGCCAAAGGAAAAATCAGGAAAACTGAAATTGGTACCCTAATTAACAGTACCATCCCTTTTCAGGCCAATACCATCCAAACGGTACAACAAGCCTTACATTTCGAACAGCAGGTTTTTAACAATGAGTTCTCAGCCAAAATGCTTAGACAGCTAATCACATCGCCCGATGGAAAAACAATTGTTTTTAATGCTGCAGGTTATCTTTACAAGCAGGAACTGCCGGCAGGAACACCTGAAAGATTAACCAATGGTTTAGATTTTGAGTTTGAGCCAGCCTTTAGTCCTGACGGTAAGTACGTAGTTTACACTACCTGGAGCGATGAACTGAGAGGTGCCATTAAAAGAACAGATTATAAATCGGGCAAAACCATTACGTTGAGTGATGAGAAAGGTTTTTATTATTCGCCACAATATTCAACCAAAGGTGATAAAATTGTTTTCAGAAAAGGTAGTGGTAACGATGTTTTAGGTTATAACTATGGTCGCGGAACCGGTATTTTTATGATGGCGGCCAATGGTGGCGCCAAAACTTTAATTTCAGAAAATGGCATCCGTCCACAGTTTAACAATACCGATAACCGCATTTACTTTCAGAGTTATGCCGATGGCAAAAAAGCCCTGAAAAGTATCGATTTAAATGGTGCCAATGAGCGTACGCATTTTACCTCGCAATATGCCAACCAGTTCGTCATCAGTCCTGATAATAAATGGGTTGCTTTTAACGAGCTGTTTAATGTGTACATCACCCCGATGATTAATATTGGTGCTGCGCAGGATGCTTCGGCAGGAAATAAAGCCATTCCGGTAACCAAAGTTACTACCGATGGTGGTACCTACATCCAATGGAGTTCCGATAGTAAAAACCTGCATTGGACATTAGGCCCTAAATATTACAGCGTTGATGTGAACGGCGCCTTCAACTTTGATGGCACTACACCTAAAACCCAGGCTACCTCAATTGATATTAACCTGGTACTTAAATCAGATCTACCTAGCGGAATTGTAGCTTTAAAAGGTGCCCGTATTATTTCGATGAAAGGTGAAGAAGTAATTGAAAACGGTACGATTTTAACAGACGGCAACAAAATAACAGCTATTGGTAAAGTTGAAGGCGTAACCATTCCGGCCAACGCTAAAGTAATTGATGTAAGCGGCAAAACCATTATGCCGGGCATTATTGATGTACACGCACATTTGCGTACCAGCCCGGATGGAATTACGCCACAAAGCGACTGGAGCTACATGGCCAATCTGGCATTTGGCGTTACCACTTCTCACGATCCATCGAGCAATACCGAAATGGTTTTTAGCCAAAGCGAAATGCTTAAAGCCGGTCGCATGGTTGGACCAAGAGTATACTCTACCGGTTCGATTTTGTACGGTGCCGATGGCGATTTTAAAGTGGTAATTAACAGTCTGGATGATGCTTTGGCTAATTTACGCCGGTTAAAAGCTGTAGGTGCTTTCTCCGTAAAATCTTACAACCAACCTCGTCGCGAACAACGCCAGCAGATTTTAGAGGCCGCACGCCAACTTAAAATGGAGGTAGTGCCAGAAGGTGGTTCTACGTTCTTTACCAATATGAATATGGTTGCCGATGGCCATACCGGAATTGAGCACAGTATCCCGGTTTTACCGGTTTACAAAGATGTAACTACGTTATGGAACAATACTGAAGTAGGTTATACCCCTACTTTGATTGTAGCTTATGGCGGCCAATGGGGCGAAAATTACTGGTACGACAGGACCAATGTTTGGGAAAACGAAAAACTGATGACCTACACTCCGCGTTCGATTATTGATGCAAGAGCGAGACGCCGTACTACATCAGAATACAGCGATTATAACCATATCGATATTGCAAAAGCAACTAAACAGATTGCCGATGGCGGTACCAAGGTTAATTTGGGTGCCCACGGACAAATTCAAGGTTTAGGCGCACATTGGGAACTGTGGATGTTGGTACAAGGTGGATTCTCACCATTACAGGCCATAAAAGCTGCAACCCTAAACGGCGCGCATTATTTAGGCATGGATAAAGAAATTGGTTCGCTTGAAGTAGGTAAGCTGGCCGATATGGTGATTATGGATGCCAACCCGCTTGATGATATCCGCAATTCGGAAAAAATTAAATATGTGATGATTAACGGTCGCCTTTACGATAGTGCAACCATGAACGAAGTAGGTACCAGAGAAAAATTAAGGGGCAAATTGTGGTTCGAAAATACCAGAGGAAATGGTTTTATCATTCCAACAGGCGAATCAGAAACCTGGACTTTTACTGTTCCACATTGTGATTAATAGGTAAATACCATGTAAGGCTTTAGTCAATAGAACATTTGATCTTATAAGCCTTACATGGTTAATTAAACCAACATGAAACCCAACAAAGTTTACAATATTACCTCGGCCATTTTCCTGATTTTAGGTTGCCTGGTATTTAGTTACGATGGTTATAGTTTATTGGGTATTTCGACGGTAAACCTGTTTCTGGCCTTAATGATTATGGCTTATGCCTGTTCTTTTATAGCTTTAATGAAAGACCGGAAATCTATTATTTCCTGGTTATTGGTGATTTTAAACTCCATCATCGTTATCTGCATCATTTATTTCTTAACGCATTTTAAATTGAAGATGTAGTAATATTGGCTAGAGATCCAAACCCATTCATTGTAGTCGCTTTCAAGCGACTGCAATTTTATAAAACCAGCAAACCGTAATCTCTAAGCGTATTAATTGGTTTCGAATACCAAAAAAGCTCGAAGTTTTCTGATTCACGCTCAAAATCAGCTTTAATTTCCTGAAAGGTGTAGACCTTCTCATTCGCAATCGCCAATTGCGCTAAGATATTCCTCAGCCACTCGCCTTCTGCCTTATTAGTTTGTACCGTAAAGGTTTCCTTTTTATCGTGAAAAGTAAGCGAGGCCAGCTCCCAGGTATTTCCCTTTTTCGATTTGGTAAAATAATCTACTTCCGGCTTTCCCCCTATCCAAACTACTTTGGCTGTAGGTTTGGTATTAAAATGCTGATCATCGTTTAAGGCACGCGCTATAAAATCTTCTGAGATTTTGGTCCGTGGGATCTTAAAATCGAACCAATCCTGCAGTTCGTAATCGAAACAAATGCCGTGCATAAAATTGAATAACGATTTCTTTAAGCCGAAACTGAATTTATTGTGATCGATCCCTGTTTTATCGGTATAATTAATGTCGTTATTGGCAAAAGTACCAATAGCTTCGGTTTCTTTTACTACGCCAAATTTTTCGGGATACATGCCTACCGGACTATGCGCCGTCATGGCGAACTGGTGCCAAAAACCCGATTGCAACACACCTGCTTCAAAAAGCTGGCGCACCATCTCCAGACTATCCACCGTTTCCTGCACTGTTTGCGTAGGGTAGCCGTACATTAAATAAGCATGTACCATAATGCCAGCCTCGGTAAAGTTGCGGGTTACGCGGGCCACCTGCTCTACCGTTACCCCTTTATCAATAAGTTTTAGTAGACGGTCTGAAGCGACCTCGAGCCCTCCAGAAACCGCAATACAACCCGAAGCCTTTAAAAGCAGGCATAGATCGCGGGTAAAGCTCTTTTCGAAACGGATATTCGTCCACCAGGTTACAGCAATTTTTCTCCTGATAATTTCCAGGGCAACCTCGCGCATTAAAGCTGGCGGAGCAGCCTCATCAACAAAATGGAAACCATTCTGACCGGTTTTCTGATAAAGGTCCTCTATCCGGTCGACAATCAGTTTTGCGGCAACAGGCTCATAAACCTTAATGTAATCTAAAGAAATATCGCAAAAGGTACATTTGCCCCAATAGCAGCCATGAGCCATGGTTAGTTTGTTCCAGCGGCCATCGCTCCACATGCGGTGCATGGGGTTTACAATTTCAATTACCGAAATGTATTGATCGAGCAATAGATCGCTATAATCCGGTGTACCTACGTCAGCCTGCTTGTAATCGTTTCTGAAAGCATCGTTGCGGTAAACCACCTTTCCATCTGCTAACAGAAAGGTTCTTTTATAAAAATGTGCTTCCGCAGGAAAGGGATGCGTGATGTTGTGGTATAATAGTTCGATGGGCAGTTCGCCATCATCTAAAGTGATGTAGTCAAAAAACTCAAATACACGCGTATCTGATAAAGATCTGAGCTCGGTATTGGGAAAACCTCCCCCCATCGAAATTTTAACTTCGGGATGATTGGCTTTTACCCACTGCGCACAACGGAAAGCACTGTATAAATTCCCCGGAAAAGGAACCGAAATGAGGAATAATTTAGGTTGTACTTCTTCAATCTTCTCTTTTAGCACCGAAATCAGGATATGATCGATATAGGTTGGTGTCTGAGCCAAAGCTCCATACAATTCGTCGAAAGAATTCGCACTTCTGCCCAGGCGTTCAGCGTAACGGCTAAAGCCAAAGTTTTCGTCAATACATTCTACAATGTAATCAGATATATCTTCGAGGTAAAGCGTAGCCAAATGCTTGGCCTTATCTTGCGTACCCATGGCGCCAAAAGCCCAATCTAGTTCTTCTAATTGCGAAAAGCGCGAAGCTTGCGGCAAAAAATCATCGCTACAAATCTGTAAAGCCAGCGTTGGGTTTTTGCCCTGCAAAAAAGCGATTACCGCATCAATTGTTTTTAAGTATTCATCCTGCAAGGCCGAAATGCGTTTTGCATTGTCGCTTTTAGCATTTTTCTCTCCCTCAGCATAGTTGAATAAATCTTGTAATCCTTTTTTTGAGAACAGTTTCAAAATGACTTCAATACCTAAATCGGCCTGTGTTGAAGTGATATTTTTGGTATTCAGAAATCCTTTGATATACGCTGTAGCTGGATAAGGGGTATTCAGTTGGGTAAAAGGTGGCGTAATTACAAAAAGTTCTGTTTTCAAAAGAGAAAGGATTAAAATGCAAAAGTAAGGGATTTTTTAATAGTGTCGTCACCCTGTCCCGATTATTACATCGGGATCAGGGTCTATTCATGGAAAAAATACAGACTACATAATAGTTCCAAAACAATGAAAATACTATTTATACTTAGAAAGTAAATTCAGCAAGAGCAACAGAATATGATTCAATTAAACTAAAACATCTATTCAAACGTTTTATAACTAACATCAACGCCTTTTGCTACATGAGATTTTTGCCCTTGCTTTTGATACTGCTCTTTGTTCAAACCACATTTGCTCAAAAAACTTTTCTTTTTCCGAAAGTTAAGGCACAAGGTGTTTCTATATCATCCCTTACTCCCCAAAACTGGACGCTCATTGAAAGTGCAACCGGCGACCTGAACAACGATGCTAGTGATGACCTTGCATTGGTTTTCGAATCTAACCAGATCATTGATGAAACACGAACATACGGCGACAATCATTCGGATATTATTAAAGAGACCCAAAAACCACGCATTTTAGCCATTTATTTCAAAGAAAAGGCCAGTGGTGATTATAAACTATCGGCACAGAACAACGATTTTATTTTACGATCGGAAGAAGGCGGCAAAGTGGGCGACCCGCTACAGCAAATGGCCATTAAAGATCAGCAACTGTTTTTACGTTTTAAAGGTGGCAGCGAATGGCGCTGGGAACTGGGTTACACTTTTAAGTTTCAAAATAAAGATTGGTTTTTAACCAGTGCCATTAACCTTTATTTTAACCAGAATACGGGTGATATGACCGAAAGGATTTACGATTTCAGTAGCAGGCAGCTATTTACCACTGTTGGTAATTTGCACAGGCGTGATATTGCCAACCGAAAAACCAGCGAAGTTTTATACTTCAGCCAATTAAGAACCTTTAAAACCTTTAAAAAGCCCTGGGCCTGGGAGATTATGCCGAATGTTTATTTGTAGCGTTTCGAGAAACCTCGCAGGTTTTTAAAACCTGCGAGGTTTGAATTACAAATTCTGCGCAATCACAAAACCACTTGCCCAGGCCCACTGAAAATTGTAGCCACCCAGCCAACCTGTAACATCCATGCACTCGCCGCCAAAAAACAGGTTGGGTATTTTTTTGCATTCGAGGGTTTTCGAAGAAATTTCGCTGGTATCAATTCCACCTCGCATTACCTCGGCTTTATCGTAGCCTTTATCGCCCGCTGGCTTAACTTTAAAATGGTGGATGGTTTCGGTTATTAAATCAAGTTCTACTTTAGTTAAAGCGGCAACAGGCTTACTTAAAGGTAAAAATTTACCCAGAGCATCGGTAAATTTCCTTGTATAAAAGCGGTGTAGCAAAGTCGACAACAAAGTTTTTCCATTTGTTTTACGCTCATCATCCAGTAGCGAAAGTATTTCGTGGTTAGGCAACAAATTAATATTGATGGTTTCGCCACGCCTCCAGAAGGACGAAATCTGCAAAATGGCAGGACCACTTAAACCCCAGTGTGTAAAAAGAATATTTTCTTCAAAAGCGATTTCATCATTGCTCACTTCGCAGAACACTGAATTGCCCGAAAGCTGCGCAAACCATTCTTCATCTTTACCTGTAATGGTTAATGGTACCAAAGCCGGAGCAGTTTCTATAATATTGAGTCCGATTTTACGTGCAAAACGCAAGGCAAAGTCAGTTGCGCCCATTTTGGGTATGGGGAGTCCGCCACTGGCAATCACCAGTTTTTCGGCTGTTAAAACCACCGTTTTGCCATTCTTTTCGTAACTCACTTTAAAGTAATCGTCAAAGATTTCGATATCAGTTACCGCAGCGTTACACCTGATTTGCTGGCCAAAATCTTCACAAATGGAAGTAAAAACAGTCACCACATCTTTGGCATTCTTATTATCGGGAAATAACTGACCTAAAGTTTTTTCCTTACCCTCAATACCATAGGTTTCAAAAAAGCTGATCGTATCTTCTACCGTCCACTGGGTAAAGGCCGATTTTACGAAATGCGGATTGGCCGATATAAACTGCTCAGCTGATGCGAATTGATTGGTATAATTACAACGGCCACCACCTGAAATTAGGATTTTAGCACCCGGTTTTTCATTTTTTTCGAGTACAATTACCCGCTTACCCAGATAGCCCGCCTGCACCGCACACATCAATCCACAGGCACCCGCCCCAATAATTATCGCATCTGCATCCATCAATAAATCTAAATATTGTTACTTTTGTGCAAAATTAGCATAATTTTCAACCCCTCATGGCAAAACAGATAAGCGAATTAAAATTAGGTATTTTAGGTGGTGGACAATTGGGTCGGATGCTCATCCAGCAAGCCATCAATTACAATGTTACTTCATTGGTTTTAGATCCTGATCCAGATGCGCCTTGTAAACATATTGCAAATTACTTCGAAAACGGTTCGATTACCGATTTTGATACAGTTTATAACTTCGGCAAAAAAGCAGATATCATTACCATCGAAATTGAAAAGGTAAATATCGATGCCCTTGAGCAACTGGAAAAAGAAGGTAAAAAAGTATTTCCACAGTCGCGGGTAATCCGCCTAATACAGGATAAAGGCGTACAAAAACAGTTTTTTAAGGAAAACGACATCCCTACTTCACCGTTTCAGATTGTAAACACGAAAGAAGATATGGAAAACAGCCAGTTCCAGTTTCCGTATATCCTAAAATTGAGAAAAGACGGTTATGATGGCAAAGGTGTAATGAAAATAAACGGTGCAGCCGATTTAGATAAAGCCTTTGATGCGCCTTGTATTATCGAAAAACTGGTTGATTTTGAAAAAGAAGTAGCCGTAATTGTGGCGCGCAATGCCAATGGCGATATGAAGACCTTTCCGATGGTAGAAATGGAATTTAATCCGGAAGCTAACCTGGTTGAATTCTTGATTTCGCCTTCAACTTTTGGCGAAAGTTTGCAGCAAAAAGCGGAAAACATTGCCAAAAATGTAGCATCGGCAATGAACATTACCGGTATTTTAGCGGTAGAAATGTTTGTGTGCAAGGATGGTGAGTTATTGGTAAATGAAGTAGCCCCTCGCCCGCACAACAGCGGTCACCAAACCATTGAAGGTAATTATGTTTCGCAATTTGAGCAACATTTACGTTCTATCTACAACCTTCCGTTAGGAGATACGAGCAGCATAACCAACGCGATTATGATTAACCTGTTGGGCGAGAAAGGCTTTGAAGGTGTTGCGAAATACGAAAATTTAGAAAAAATATTAGCCATTGATGGTGTATACGTGCACTTATATGGCAAGAAATATACCAAGCCTTTCCGTAAAATGGGCCACGCTACCATTGTCGATATCGACAGAGACAAAGCGATAGAAAAAGCCCGTTTTGTACAAAAAACATTACGTGTAATTGCATAACCTTTACCATAAAATTTAAAAAATATATCATGAGCAATACAAATTCACCAAACTTCAGTGTCGGCATAATAATGGGAAGCAAATCAGATTTACCCGTTATGCAAGATGCTGCTGATGTACTTAAAGAATTTGGAATCAGTTACGAAATTACTGTGGTTTCGGCGCACAGAACTCCTGAACGCATGTTTAACTATGCCAAAGAGGCTCAAGGCAGAGGCTTAAAAGTAATTATTGCCGGTGCCGGGGGTGCTGCACATTTGCCAGGTATGGTAGCTTCAATTACTACCCTTCCGGTTATTGGTGTACCGGTAAAATCATCGAACTCTATTGATGGCTGGGACAGTATTTTATCGATCCTGCAAATGCCAAACGGTATTCCAGTAGCTACGGTTGCTCTAAATGCAGCTAAAAATGCTGGGTTATTGGCTGCTCAGATTCTGGCTACTGCCGATGAATCGTTAACGGTTAAAATGCAGGCTTACAAAGATGATTTAAGGAAAAAGGTTGAGGAAAGTGCTGCTGAAATGTAGTCTTTAGTCCTGAGTCGGAAGTCTGAAGTCTGCTTGACAGAAATATAACGCCTCATGTAAAATTGATTTACATGAGGCGTTTTTTTATTCAATATCAATAATATCGCCAGGTTTACAATCTAAAACTTTGCAGATCGCTTCGAGCGTATCAAACCTCACCCCTTTTGCCTTTCCCGTTTTTAATATGGAAAGATTTACAATGGTTAATCCAACCCTTTCCGAAAGTTCTGTCAGCGACATTTTTCGTTTAGCCAACATCACATCTAAATTTACAATTATGGACATGGCTTATACAAATGCTTCATTTTCTTGTTTAATATCAACCCCTACCTTAAAGGCTAAACCAAAAGCCAATATTATCAAACCTATAATGGTTTCTGAAGCTATAATACCTTCTCCATTACTCAAGGCATACTTAGAATCATTTAAACTCAACTGGTTAATACAAGAAACAAATAACTCTTGAGACAACCACCTCGCAATTGGCAAACAGATTAACAATAGGCTTCCCCATATTATAATGGATGCATTTTTTGTAGTAAATACTTTGTCCTTTGTTAACGATTGGAAAAACATTTTTAGTAGAATTATAATTACCCCAATAATTAACCAATAAATAATAATTGAAAACTGAAACATTAACGCTGGTAAGGAGAATAATTGATCATAAGTTCTAAATCTCAAATCAACCAAAGCCCTATCGGTTTTTTGCACTACAACAGTATCGTTAAACCAAGATTTTAAAGGGTCTTCATCAACTTTATTGGTAAAATAATTAAGTTTTACATTATATACTTCATAACTTTTAACTGCTTTACTATTTGCAGGTGAAGAGGATGTAAAAAATTGTTGGAGTAAAAATATAACATAAAAAGCTAGAACGATGGTCGCCAATCTATTCAGGTTTTTAATCACTTTACTGTCTGAGAGTTTCATAAACGATAAGTTTAATTATGAAACAAACATAAATAATATTTAAAATAAAACAATAATAATTTATCGTTTTATTTTAAATATATCATATAAAAAATTGTGAACTGTAAGCTGCCGACTGTTAATTAATTTAAATTCGGATCAGTCGGAAAATTACTCACATGGGCAAATTTTGGTCCCAGATGCACAATCACATCCCGCCACAGCTTTTCGTCGTCATTACCAAAAATCAGGTCCGCATTAGGGATATCGCTTACCATCCAGGCGTTATCATCAATTTCTCTATCTAACTGACCAACACCCCAGCCCGAATAGCCCATAAAAAACTTAATCTCGTCTGAGCTGATCGCATTGGAGTTGATCAGGATCTTAAGCGTTTCAAAATTACCACCCCAATATAGCCCATCGCCAATAGGTTCGCCGCTTTGCAGCTTATCGTAACACCGGTGTATAAAATGAAGGGTATCGGCCGCAACAGGTCCGCCGAAATAAATGTGGTTATCGGCCTGCCATAAGTCCTGGATTACATCATTTAAAATTAAATTTCCTACCTGATTGAGGATATAACCCACAGTCCCTTCTTCGCCATGCTCGGTTAACAGTACAACTGATCTTTTAAAATTAGGATCGGCCATAAAAGGTTCTGAGATAAGCAAGCGGCCAGTTTTCGGTTTTATATTGTTAAGCATGACGATAATCATTTGTAGCACCGTAAAAGATGCCTATTTTTGTTTTATGCAAGTTACAAATGAATTTCTACAAAACCTGCGCCAAGATTACAAAAGCGCTTCACTAGACGAATCGGACGTAGACAACGATCCGATTGAACACTTTAAAAAATGGTTTGAACACGCTGTTGAAGCTAAAATATATGAGCCTAATGTAATGACCTTGGCTACAGCCGATAAATCAGGCAGACCCGATGCCCGTATTGTACTGTTAAAAGGTGCCGATGAGAAAGGTTTCAGGTTCTATACCAATTACCTGAGTGCGAAAGGAAAAGAGTTAAAAAGAAATCCTTTTGCCTGTTTGGTATTTCACTGGCCAGAACTGGAAAGACAGGTTAGAATTGAAGGTACCGTTGAGAAACTGGATAAAGAAACCTCTGAGGCTTATTTTAATACCCGGCCTGAAGAAAGCCAGATTGGCGCAATTGCTTCGCCGCAAAGCCAGGTTATTCCCGACAGGGCTTTTTTAGAGCAAAAAGTTGCCGATTTTAAAGCCAAAAACCAGGATAAAGCTATTGTTAAACCTGCGCACTGGGGCGGTTACGTAGTAAAGCCTACCCGCATTGAGTTTTGGCAAGGCCGGAGCAACAGGTTGCACGACAGGATTAATTTTGAAAAGCTTAAAGGTAGCTGGGTGAAAAGCAGGCTAGCACCATAAACAGAAAGACTAAAGTTAAAAGCAAGTTTACCTAAACAAATAGAGATCGGCTATCCGGCACGATCTCTATTTTAACTAATCATTAACTAACCTAAATTTATCAGGAAGTACCTTTATTAAAACGCCCTTAATTTTTAAATTTGGGCGGTAATTTTCTTTTCTTTTTAAAAGCAATTAAAATGCTTTTTTGTTTTTCCAGATGATTCAAATGTCCTTAAAATGACCGTAATGTGAAAGCGAGTGCCGACAAGTAATTGCTTTTTATCGACCAGGGAAAATGGGGTCAAAAATTTAACATTTTACTTAACATTATTTAACTATATATTTTTGTTAATCAATATTTTAAACATTAATTAATAGATTTAATTTTAAGATAAGAATGCAATAAATTATTTCAAGAGGGCTGCCATCCCGAGCCTACGCATGAATTGGAACAGATAGTCGAACGCTTGAGTTAAAAACATTTTCACAATCGAAAGAAACCGTAAAATTTACCTTTAGCGATTTGCGCGAATATCTTCGTTTGGTTATAATAGAAGTCAAATACAAATAAGTAAATTCGTCCATTAATCTATTTAAATGATGAAACAAATTGCAGTTATAGGATCGGGTACAATGGGAAATGGCATTGCCCATACTTTTGCACAATTCGGGTACCCGGTAAACCTGATTGACATTAACCAAAAGGCTTTAGATAAAGCGATTGATACCATTAGCAAAAACCTCGACAGACAGGTGAGCAAGGGAACGCTAACTGCCGAACAAAAAACCTCGACACTGCAAAACATACACACTTTTACCAGTTTAAAGGATGGTGTTGAACATGCTGATTTAGTGGTAGAGGCTGCTACCGAAAATGTAGACCTAAAGCTGAATATTTTTAAAGAACTGGATCAATATGCACCTGCGCAGGCAATTCTCGCTTCCAATACCTCCTCCATTTCCATTACACAAATTGCTGCGGTAACCAACCGTGGCGATAAAGTTATCGGGATGCATTTTATGAATCCGGTTCCGGTGATGAAACTGGTAGAAGTGATTCGTGGTTATGCTACCAGCGATGAAACGACCAAAACGATCATGGCACTAGCTGAAAATTTAGCCAAAGTTCCGGTTGAAGTAAATGATTATCCAGGCTTTGTTGCCAACCGTATTTTAATGCCGATGATTAACGAAGCCATCTATACGCTTTACGAAGGTGTGGCAGGTGTTTACGAGATCGATACGGTAATGAAACTGGGTATGGCACACCCGATGGGACCATTACAACTAGCCGATTTTATTGGTTTAGATGTTTGCCTGGCCATTTTAAAAGTGCTGTACAATGGTTTTGGCAATCCTAAATATGCACCATGCCCGCTACTCGTAAATATGGTAACCGCTGGTAAAAAAGGTGTTAAAACCGGCGAGGGCTTTTATACCTACACTGCAGGTTCAAAAGATTTAGTCGTTGCTGAGAAATTTAAAAAATCCTAATTTTTTTAGCATTTAATTTTATATTTGTGGTATGAATGAGCATCTGGATCCTGAAGCAAGAAACCTTACCCCAACCGATCGTGATATTGAGCGGGTGTTAAGGCCACAGGCATTTGAAGATTTTACCGGGCAGGAAAAAGTGATGGAAAACCTGAAAATTTTTGTTCAGGCGGCAAAACTTCGTGGCGAAGCTTTGGATCATGTGCTGTTGCATGGCCCTCCGGGATTGGGTAAAACGACACTGTCTCATATTATTGCCAACGAAATGGCAACCGGCATTAAAGTAACCTCTGGTCCCGTATTGGATAAACCCGGCGATTTGGCTGGCTTGTTAACCGGTTTAGATGAAGGCGATATTCTGTTTATAGATGAGATCCACCGTTTATCACCTTTGGTTGAAGAATACCTATACTCTGCAATGGAGGATTTTAAGATTGACATTATGCTCGAAACCGGCCCAAATGCCCGTTCGGTGCAAATTTCGCTTAATCCCTTTACTTTAGTTGGTGCAACTACCCGTTCGGGTTTATTAACCGCACCTTTACGCGCACGTTTCGGCATCAATGCACGACTAGCCTATTACGATGCTAAATTATTAACCACCATTGTACTGCGTTCATCCGAAATCCTGAAAACACCAATCAGCGATGAAGGTGCTTACGAAATTGCCCGACGTAGCCGCGGTACACCTCGTATTGCCAATGCCCTACTGCGCAGAACACGCGACTTTGCCCAGATTAAAGGGAATGGAACTATCGACCCGGAAATTGCCCGCTATGCTTTAGATGCTTTAAATGTAGATGAACACGGACTGGATGAAATGGATAACCGCATCCTGACAACCATTATCGATAAGTTTAAAGGTGGTCCGGTGGGTTTAAAAACCATTGCTACTGCCGTAGGAGAAGATGAAGGTACGATTGAAGAGGTTTACGAGCCGTTTTTAATCCAGGAAGGCTACATTATGCGTACTTCGCGTGGCCGGGAAACTACCGAAGCCGCTTATAAACATTTGAAGCGGAATTACCCGGGGCAAAGCGGAAAGTTGTTTTAATACTGCCCTAACATAATCGTCATTTCGACTGAAACGCAGTGGAACGGAGAAATCTATTCCAGTAGCAAAGTTATTTTAGAGCATCTACTAAAAAGATTGCTTCGCTCCTGCGCACGGTTCCATTCTTCAGCTCGCAATGACGAAAACTTTTTAACTATCCCACATAGATCAACGTCATTCCCGTGCAAACCTATCGTGTGGACACATTTTTTTATGAATAGTTTTGGGCATCCTGCTAATCTTGCTTTGAAAAACCACTGTTCTGTGCGAAGAACGCTGTCAATCCCAGGGGCTGTGGAAATCAAAAAACAGGAGCAGAATAGTACAAATGGCTCTACCAAACCTAAAACGCAGTGGTTTTGTGTTCATGTTTGCACGATTTTTCATTTAAATACTAACAAACAAAACGAAGTGCCGCTGTTTTTTGATGTGTACAGGGTTGTGTAAAAAGCCCATTGCTGGATTGACAGAGCGCTTTGGGTACTTTGGCGCTCCAAAGTACCATGCCCCCGCGGCATAGAGCGGAAAAAGAATCTTCTATTTGTATACATAAGATAGGTAAAGACATGAACCAAGATTGCTAGGCGAGGCTAAATAAAGCGTTAAACATAGTTCGCTAACCTTTTTAATGCACTAAGATTGCCAGTCAAGCTGGCAATGACGGATAGTGCAAAGGGAATTGCAAAAAATGTGTCCACACAAGGTGCAAACGGAATCTTAATGCGAATGAAATTAGATTTATACTATCTATCCTTTTAAAGCATTACGATTCCCATCCGATAGCTATCGGATCAAGTTGTGAATGACGATCTCCTAGAGGTATTCCAATTATTTTTCATGAAGCTTGATTACAAAAATCAGAACATTTATAGCCTTCAGGTGTTCATTACATACAAATCAAGCAAATCATGAACATCGAAATACGTAAACTAACGCTCGAGGACTACGCAGACCTTAAAGAATCTATGCTACAGGCTTACGATAGCATGGGAGGTTCCATCTGGCCAAAATCGAGTATTGCCAAACTTTTAAATCTTTTTCCCGAAGGGCAGCTCTGTATTGCTGTTGATGATAAGGTAGTGGCCTGTTCATTGTCTATTATTGTTGATTATGATGAATACGGCGACCGGCATACCTACAAACTCATTACCGGCGATTATTCCTTCTCTACACATGATCCCAATGGAGATACCCTATACGGAATCGAAATTTTTGTGCACCCCGAATACCGTGGGTTAAGGCTCGGCCGGAGGTTGTACGAGGCCAGAAAGGAACTCTGCGAAAGTTTAAACCTGAAAAGTATTATTGCAGGTGGCAGAATCCCCGGCTACCATACTTATGCCGAAACTTTAACGCCAAGGCAATACATTGATAAGGTAAAAGCCAAAGAGATTTACGACCTAACGCTCACCTTTCAGATCTCCAACGATTTTCACGTTAGAAAGGTATTGAAGAATTATCTGCCGGGTGATAAAGAATCGAAAGAATATGCTACCCTGATTGAATGGAACAACATTTATTATCAGGGAGTGGATGCTTCTGCCCGCTCGGCCATGACTATCCGCTTAGGTTTGGTGCAATGGCAAATGCGGCTTTTCCCCGACATGGAATCATTTTATGAGCAGGTAGAGTTTTTTGTAGATGCCGTAAGCGGATACAAATCAGATTTCATTATGTTTCCGGAGTTGTTTAATACCCCTTTACTGCAACCGTATAACCACCTGCCCGAAATTGAAGCCATGCGTAAACTGGCCGAAAAAACGGAAGAAATTGTACAGAAAATGCATGAATATGCGCTGAGCTACAATGTAAATATCATAACCGGTAGTATGCCTTTGTTGGATAATGGCAAGCTTTATAATGCTACCTATCTTTGCCACCGAACCGGTAAAATTGATGAATATCGGAAAATCCACATTACGCCAAACGAACAGAAGTACTACGGGATGATTGGTGGCGACAAGGTGCAGGTATTCGATACCGATTGCGGTAAAATTGGGATCTTGATTTGCTACGATGTAGAGTTTCCGGAACTGAGCCGTATTTATGCTGATCAGGGTATGCAGATCTTATTTGTGCCTTTTTTAACCGATACCCAGAACGGTTATACACGTGTACGCCATTGCGCGCAGGCGCGTGCCATTGAAAACGAATGTTATGTGGCCATTGCCGGTTGTGTGGGCAACTTACCCAAAGTGAACAATATGGATATTCAGTTTGCCCAATCGGCGGTTTTTACCCCATCTGATTTTGCCTTCCCAACCAACGCCATTAAGGCCGAAGCAACGCCCAATACCGAAATGGTTTTAGTAGTTGATGTTGATCTGCATCTGCTGGATGAGCTTCACCATTATGGTACCGTAAAAGTTTTAAAAGACAGAAGAAATGATCTCTATCAGGTGAAGCTCTTAAAATAGTATAAAAAAAATGCCGGTCGCTGTGAGGCAACCGGCATTCAATCTACCATAAAGCCAATTACTTGCGCATGGCGAACCATACGATTAAAGCGATGAGTATTAATATGGGCAAAACCCATTTAAGGGCTTGTCCCGCTCCGTTAACATCTTTCTCTGTAATCGCTGGCTTTGCAGGTCCAGGATTATCTTTATGGCTTTCGTAATCTTTTTCTATAGGTCTGTGAGCTCCTCCAGTTTCCGTATGTTTTGGATCTATATTTTCCATAATATTAAGATTAAATTGTTAGTCTAGCTGGTCAAATTCCGGTTCTTGAAAAACTACAAGCTATTTTTCAGTTTCTGTATTTAGAACAAGCGATTAGTAAAAATGTTTTAATCCTATGCCTTATCTTTGCAGGCTGGTGTACAATAATTCTGCAAAATATAGTCAACTCATAAAAGACGAGGCAATGCGCTTAGGCTTTCTGGCCTGCGGTATTGCAAAGGCAGAATTTCTGGAAGAAGAAGCACCGCGACTGGAGAAATGGCTGAGCCAAAACCACCATGGCGAAATGAAGTACATGGAAAACTACTTCGATAAACGCCTCGATCCGAGGTTATTGGTAGAGGGTGCAAAATCGGTAATCTCACTTTCGTTAAATTATTATACCAACGAAACACAAAGTGATCCTGATGCGCCAAAAATCTCTAAATATGCTTACGGTCAGGATTACCACACCGTAATAAAAGACAAGCTAAAGGAGCTTACCCATTTTATAGAAACCAACATTGGCGAAGTTTCGGGCAGGGCTTTTGTTGATTCGGCACCGGTTTTAGATCGCGCATGGGCGAAAAAATCAGGTATTGGGTGGATTGGTAAAAACTCTAACCTGATCAGCAAGAGTAATGGTTCCTTTTTCTTCCTGGCCGAATTGATTATCGATTTGGAACTCGATTACGACCATCCTTACCAGGCTGATTATTGCGGAAGCTGCACCCGCTGTTTAGATGCCTGCCCCACTGATGCAATTATTGCCCCGCAGGTAGTTGATGGTACTAAATGTATTTCTTATTTGACCATCGAACTTAAAAACGAAATCCCAGCCGAGTTTAAAGACAAAATGAGCAACTGGATGTTTGGCTGCGACATTTGCCAGGATGTTTGCCCCTGGAACCGTTTTTCTAAAGTACACGATGAAGCAGCTTTTAAACCTGAACAAGGCTTACTGGATTTGAATGCGAAGGATCTGACCGAAATTACTGATGAAGTTTTTAAAAAGGTTTTTAAAGGCTCAGCAGTTAAACGCACCAAATTTGCCGGGCTAAAAAGGAACATTGATTTTTTAAAGCCTGAGTAAGCCTTACTAATCAAATCGTCCTGCTGAATTTATTTCAGCATCTCCATGTATTCAAGAGATCCTGAAACAAGTTCAGGATGACGATTAATCGAAAAACACATTTAAAATAAATTCGGCGATAAAATGAATAAATATTTATCGCCGAATTTCTTATTTCAATTACTAGTTTACCGAAAAACTATTGTCACTTTTTACTTTATCGGGTACATGGGCGCTTCCCATAACTACCTTATTTAGCTTTTTGCTTGTTTTAATTTCAACTTTTATCTGTTGATCACCTTTTTCCCAAACACCTATTGTACTGTGGTGCTTTTCTGTGCTACCATCAGCATAGGTTAAAGTTAAATCGATCGGCAAAGGCTTATTGCTTTTATTCTCAATAGTAATAGAATAGCCTTCGCTGCTTTTATCCACAGCTTTAATCGCCATATCAGTTACACCACCTTCAAAAAACCAGGCTTTCCAAAACCAATTTAGGTTTTTGCCACTGCCCTCGTTCATGCTGTTAAAGAAATCGTATGGCATGGGGTGTTTGCCATTCCAGTTGTGTATGTAGGTATGTAAGGCTTTAGTAAACAGCTCATCACCCAGGTAATCTTTAACAAAAAGATAAGCTAAACCCGGCTTTGGATAAGAGTTGGTAAATGTACCCGATCCTTTTAAATCAGGTGTTAAGGTCGTAATCGGGGTATCATCTTTACTACCCGAAGTAGATGCCGTCGGTTGCACACCATATTCATCCACAATGGTCGAATCAATCATCGGTGATATCAGCCACTCGCCTATGGTTGCCCAGCCTTCGTCCATCCAGCCATACTTGGTTTCGTTAATACCCATGTAAAAAGGAAACATGGTATGAAAAATTTCATGGTCGGTTAGCGTAATGGCATCCGTGCGGTTATCTACCGGATTATCATTCACCATCATCGGGTATTCCATCTGGTCTAAACCATCAAAAATCGTTTCATGATTATACGGAAAAGGCCATTTCGGAAAAGTGTAACTCATCGATTCGACCGTTTTACGGGCAAAATCAATCACTTCATAATAATCTTTATGCTTCGGGTTAAAAACTGCATCCACACGTGTACGTCGCTTTGTTTTAGGGTCTACCACCAAACTGCTCGATTTCCAGAGGTAATGATCACTCAAGGCAAATACAAAGTCAGTCACATTTTTGGCATCGAACTTAAACGTATTAAAGGTGTTGGGTTGCGTCACTCTCTTCTCAGCCAGATCTTTATCTGTAATTACATCAATCACCGCGTCATTCTTCTCGGCCGACAACATTTTGGTCACAATATCTTTTCGGAAAACCTCGTTTGGATTTTTTAAATCGCCTGTAGCCCAAACGCCATATCCACCAGGTACAGTAATCGCTGCATTAAACTGATCAAAATCATTGTAAAACTCTTCGGCACCCGTGTAAGGGAATTTGTTCCAGCCATCTACATCGTCGTAAACGGCTATACGTGGAAAGAAATAAGCCACAAAATGCGAGCCTTCATCTACCTGACCAGTACGCATGTGCGATCCCTTATTTAAAGTATAGTTGTACTCAATAGCAAAACTAATGGTTTTGCCAGGTAATACAGCGGGAACATCAACCGTCATATTGGTGCCATCGATTTTAAAGCCAGTAATGATTTTGCCATTGGCAGCCATTTTTTCGATGGCTACGCCTTCACCTAAATCAGATTCTGAAAATTTCGCTTTCCGTGGTGTGCCTTTTTTGTAAAGGTTGGGGTAAAGCTTAAACCAGATTTCCTTTAAAGTATCGGGGCTATTGTTGGTATAAACCACCTGCACTTTACCCTTTAACAGACGGCTAACCGGGTTAAAATTTACCTGAATATCGTACTTAGATGAATTTTGCCAGTAGTTTTTACCGGGTTTACCACTGGTACTCCGGGTTTCCTTCTGATAGGTTTGCTGAAATACCGGCTCAATGGGTAATTGCGTTTGCGCACTCGCATATAGCGCTGAGCAAAGTAAGAGGCCTAATAATTTAATACATTTCATTTTTTTGCTTGGAGCATGGCGACTGGCGTTAAGCGTTCGACTTAATCTAATTGCAATCAATTAATCAAGCAATACAACAATTAACCAGTTAACCGATTAAACAATTAACCAAAGGTCTATTTCCCAAACTTCATTTTCAGCTGCTCCAACATATCGGTATTGAGGGGTTGTGCGGGCTTTTCTGGTTTTGGCTGAGGTCTTTTTTGGTAATGTGGTTTATTAGCTAGTAGAGTACTTTGTGGCCTGGGGGCTTTATTTTCGTTTTTCTTAGCATTAAATTTAGCCCACTCCTCATCCAGTTTCTTTTTAGTGTATAGCGGAAAATCGCCCTGTTTCATCCAGGCATAGTAGCTTGGTTCAACAGCAAACACCTGTGCAGTAGTTTTACCTTTATGTTTACCAAAATTAAAACACACTTCGTCGTTTTCGTTGTAAACCATCCGGCCGGCAAAATCAACAGGTTTATTAATATTGGTAAAAACATGAAGTGCATCAACATCATTTACTACCGGAATGCTTTTTACACCTTGTTTGTTCTCAAACTCGGTTTCTTTATACATTTCTAACTGTCCCAGTAATACTTTGTAGGTTGCAATAACGTCTGCTTCGGCAGCATGGGCGTTAACCAAATCTTCCTGACAATAAAATTTATAAGCCGCTTTTAATGTACGCTGTTCCATCTGGTGAAATATATTTTGTACATCTACAAATTTGCGGTCGGTCATATCAAAATCAACCTCAGCCCTTAAAAATTCTTCTAAAAGCATCGGGATATCAAATTTATTTGAGTTGTAACCAGCAAGGTCGCTATCACCAATAAACGCGGCAATCTCTACAGCCAAAGCTTTAAAAGTGGGCTCGTTTGCAATATCTTCATCGTAGATACCGTGTATTAACGAAGTTTGCAAGGGGATTGGCATTTCTGGATTTACACGCCAGGTTTTAACCGTTTCAGAACCATCTGGCAGGGCTTTTAAAACTGCAATTTCTACAATTCTATCGGCTCCAACATTTATTCCAGTAGCTTCTAAATCAAAAAATGCTAATGGGCGCTTTAAATTTAATTTCATTTCTTTTGATGTGAGATTGGCGACATTAGATTTAGGATCGGCATGTCAAATTCTTTTTTTTCAAAAATGCTAAAAAGGTTTCATTAGTTCTATAAAACCACTTTATTAATTTATAAATTTAATTTTCAAATTATTTTAGAATCTTGATTGCTACTCCTAAATTGCGCCAATTTATATACGCTCTAATGAAGAATATATCCACCCTTATTTTTCTGTTTTTTTTATCGTTAAGTACTTACGCTCAAAACTTTACCTACGGAGCGGTTACACACGATGATTACCAGTTCGACAGAAAAACGCTGGACAGTAACGCCAATGCCATCGTTTTAAAAGAATTCGGTACAGCATCTATCCAACTTGATGACAATACGCATAGCCTTATACTGGTGTTTGAGCACCATGTAAAAATAAAAATCTACAATAAAGAGGGCTTTAAAGAGGCCAACATCGTAATTCCGATGTATAAGGATGATAACCGCGAAGAAACCATCAGCGATTTAAAGGCTTCTACATTTAATTTTATCGATAACAACTTTGTAGAAACAGTAATGGATAGAAAAGCTGTTTTTACCGAAAACCGTTCTAAATACACCCGTTTAACCAAATTTACCCTGCCCAATTTAAAAGAAGGATCGGTAATTGAGTACAGTTACACTCTAAAATCGCCAAACCTCTTTAACTTTAAAACCTGGGAGTTTCAGGGCGACATCCCTAAAGTAAATAGCGAATACCTGGTTTATATTCCGGGTATTTACAACTATAATGTTTCGTTACGAGGCTTCCAAAAGCTTACCGACCAAAAGGTAGAGCTAAGCAAAGAATGCCTGCGCTTATCTGGTGCCGCCATAGATTGTTCGAAAATTACCTACCTGATGAAAAATGTGCCGGCTTTTATTGAGGAAGACAACATGACTGCGCCAAGCAATTTTAAATCGGCTATTTATTTCGAGCTTTCTGATGTTCAGAATTTAAACGGTGGCAAAACCTCCTATACCAAAACCTGGAAAGATGTAGACCGCGACCTTACGAGCGAAAAATCGTTGGGTTCGCAAATGAAACGAAAGGATATTTTTAAAGACCTCATTCCCGGTATTACCAAAGGCACAACCGATGAACTGGAAAAAGCAAAAGCCATTTACAATTACATCAAAAAACAAATTAAATGGAACAATTATTACGGTAAATACTCGGAAGATAACATTAAAAAAGCCCTCGAAACACGCTCTGGCAATGTAGCCGACATCAACCTGAGTTTAATTGCAGCACTTTCGGCTGCTGATTTAGATGCAGAAGCGGTTATTCTTTCTACCCGTGATAACGGAACGGTAAATAAACTTTACCCGGTAATGAGCGATTTTAACTATCTGGTAGCCAAAGTAAATATTGGCGAGAATAGTTATTTGCTCGATGCTACTGAGCCACTTCTCCCCTTCGGACTGTTACCCCTAAGGTGCATTAACGATCAGGGCAGGGTAATTAACCTCAAAAAGCCATCGTATTGGATTGACTTAAAAGCCAGTCAAAAATCGGTTACCAATTATATCCTTTCAGGAAAAATGACTACCGATGGTAAAATTGTAGGCACACTTACTACACACTCGATGGGTTATTCTGCTTTTAATAAACGGAGAGATATTTTACGATACACCTCGCCTGATGAGTACGTAGAAAAACTGGATGAACGCTTAACGCGGATTAAAATAACAGATCACCAGATATCGAATCTGGACAGTGTAGAAAATATGCTAACCGAAAAGTATGAGGTGGAGTTTACCATAAATGATGGTACTAACCAGAATCAGTTTTACTTTAGTCCATTTTTTATCAACCCGATTTCTAAAAACCCTTTCAACCTAAATGAACGTACTTATCCGGTTGATATGGGTGCCGGATCAGACGAGCGCATTACCATGAACATTACCTTGCCGGCCAAATACCAGTTGTTGGAAAAACCAAAAGATATGGCTATTGGCTTACCAAATGGTGGCGGCAGATACCTCCTGGCAAGCAAACTGGAAGAAGATAACATTAGCATCAATCAAATTTTACAGTTCAACAATGCTATTTATCAGCCCGATGAATATCTTTTCCTGAAAGAGTTTTACAGCAGGATTATCCAGAACCAAAAGACTGAATTTTTATTAAAGAAGTAACCTGAAATGAAAACCTTATTTGCATTTTCCCTTTTATTATTAACTTCTTTAACTGGTTTTAGTCAGGATAATTACGATGCTGATCTCGTTCCGGCCAATTTACGTAGCCGCGCTAATGCCTGCATTCGCAACGAAGAAACCACCATCGATATGCGCTCGCCCGATAATGTGATGATGACCGTTAAAAAGGCCATAACCGTTTTTAACGAAAATGGTGAGGATGAAGCGCGATTGGTAGTTTTTTACGATAAAAATATTTCCATAAAAAGCATAAAAGGAGAAGTTTACAATGCGGTAGGCAGGTTAACCAGCAAGTTTACCCAAAACGATTTTACTGATGCCAGTGCTGCTGATGGCTTTTCGCTCTTTGTAGATAGCAGGGTAAAACATTATTTGCCCTCGGTAAGTCAGTATCCTTACACGGTGGTTTACAATTATGAAATCAGGAATAAACAAAACCTGCTTATCCCTGATTGGACGCCCAAACCTGCTAATGATGTTTCGGTAGAAAAAAGCAGCTACACTTTTATAAGCAAACCAACTGACCAGGTAAGGATAAAAACGCAAAACTATACTGGCGAGCCCGAAGTGCTTACAGATGAAAAACAGAAAAAAACTACCTGGAAAGTAAGCAATGTTTTAGCCGTGAGAACAGAACCTTACAGCCCCGACCCGGAAACTTACCGCACCAGCATTCAAATTGCACCGCAAGAGTTTTATTATTACGGTCACAAAGGAAATTACACCAACTGGCAGGATTTGGGCAAATGGATATACGATGATTTGTTAGCCAGCCGCATAGCATTGCCTCCAGCGACTGTACAAATGGTTAAAGAATTGGTAAAGGATGAAAAAACCGACAAAGATAAAGCCCGCAAGATTTACCAGTACCTGCAGGAAAAAACCAGGTACATAAGTGTGCAAATTGGCATTGGTGGTTTTCAGCCCATTGCAGCCAATGAGGTAGACCGTTTAGGTTATGGTGATTGTAAAGCTTTGGTTAACTACATGCAGAGCTTGTTAAAAGCAGCCGACATCGATTCGTATTACTGTGTAGTAGAAGCCGGTTCGGAGAAAAAAAGCCTGAACCCCACTTATGCAAGCATGGCACAAGGCAACCACATTATTTTATGTATGCCTTTGAAAGGCGATACTACCTGGTTAGAATGTACCAGTCAGAAAATACCATTTGGCTTTTTAAGCGATTTTACCGACGACAGATTGGTGCTTGCCTGCACCGCAGAAGGAGGCAAATTATTGCATACCCCCAAACTTACCACAGCCGAAAACAGGCAAATCAGAACAGCCAACCTTACCATAGAAAGCAATGGCAGCATATCGGGTAAAATGAATACCGTTTATTCAGGAGCGCAATACGACAACCAGGAATCGCTGATTGGTAAATCGGTAACCGAGCAGCATAAATTGCTAAAAGAAGCCTACAACATCGATAATATCGATTTTGATGCTGTTGTTTTGGCGCAAAAGAAAGATCTCGATCCGAAACTAACCGAAGAAGTAAACTTGAGTATCAGAAATTATGCACCGCTAAACGGCGACAAAATGTTTTTGCAGCTCAATGCCTTTAACATTAAAAAATCGGTACCCGAAATTAAAAACAGAACCTTACCTGTTTACATTAACCGCGGTTATACAGACGAAGATACCATTGTTTATACCCTTCCGGATGGAGTAGATACCAGCTTAATTAGCGCACACGATAAAGCCTTTAAAAGTGCGTTTGGCCAGTACAGCAGCAAAACCACCATTAGCGGCAATAAACTTACCTATTACCGCAAATTTGTGTTAAACGATGGAACCTTTCCGGCTGCGCAGTATGAAGAATTTTCGAAGTTCATTAACGATGTAAACGGAGCCGATTACCTGAAACTGGCACTTAGCTTAAAAAAATAATCCCGAGGGCAATACCGATAATCATGATCAGGTACATTAAGATTTCGGTTGAAGCAAATCTTTTGTATTTCGTCCAGAACGAATAATCATTTTCTTGGTTTGGCATGGCGCAAAAATAAGGAATTAGATTTAAAGATCATCAACCGTTTTGCCCGCTGATTTAAAATGATTAACGCAGAATAAAAATACAATCTACGTGCTTTGCGTAATCTGCGGGAAATAAAAACTATGTGTAACAGTTTTGCCCGCTGATTTAAGATAATAAACGCGGAACAAAAATATATTCTGCGTGCTTTGCGTAATCTGCGGGAAACATAGAGCGATATTCTAAACACAAAACCCTATTCCTCAAAGCTATATCTCCTGCGCTTAAGTCACAAAAGTGTAAAACCCACCCCATTTCAAAGCTCATTTCTACTATCCGGGCAACAATATAACCAAACAACCGTATAAATAACTCATTATCAAACAATACTGAATGAAGAAACAAATCCTGGGCATTGCTGCGATTTTTTTAGTGGGGATGAGCATTGTCGGAACAAGTTGGAAAGCCGTGGAGCTTCCACAAACACAACAAGAGGTGGTAAAAAACATTGCTGCCGATAGCCGCTACAATCAATTTATTAGCAACCTGTACCATACTGTTCACCTCGATTCGGCCGGATTAAACGAGCAGGTTTTCGAAAAGGCCTTAACCGGTTTCTACAACATGAAATATTCGGGTTTATTAAGTGCCAAATCTATTTTAACCATTGCCGATTTTGATCAGGAAAGCACAAAAAAGCGACTGTACATTATTGATTTAGACCAGAAAAAGCTGATTATAAATACCTGGGTGGCACATGGTCAAAACAGCGGCGGCGATAAACCTGCACATTTTTCGAACAGTGTAAGCTCTAACCAGAGCAGTTTGGGCTTTTATGTAACCGGCGAAATTTACTATGGCAAACATGGGCGTTCGCTTAAATTAGATGGTATGGATCAGGGCTTTAATAACAGGGCGCGCGAAAGAGCAATAGTAGTACATGGTGCTGATTATGTTTCGCAGCGAACCATCAATGAGCTTGGTCGTTTAGGCAGAAGTCAGGGTTGCCCGGCGGTTTCAGCTAAACTGGCTGATGCGGTAATCAACAACATTTCCGACCGTACCGTGCTGTTCATCAATAATTCAGATCAGGCCTATCATTCTTCTTTTTTAAACGAAACTTTAGCGGCAAGCGTAGCGCTAAACCAGGAAGAAGTTTTGGCCGCTCAGGTAGATTAATAGTGTTTGATATTTTTGGCATTCATATTTTTGGGTAGGAGTTTGATAAAAAGAGCTGCGCAGGGAGCAAGCAAATCCCATACCCACCTGTTTCCATCAGCTCCTTTTTCGCCACAATCAACCACTTCAGCACGTTTTAATAGTTTTTTAACCAGGTCTTGAATCCACTTTACCTTCACCAGCCGGTTAAAAGATAAACCCAGGTAATCGCAATATACATGCACTAAAATCTCCACTATTAACGAACGGTTGTTAATGACCAGCGGCTGACCAAATACCATTTCATAATCTGCTTTAATGGTAGCTACCAGCTCGTTAAATCGCACTTGCGGGCTAATACGTAAATATTGCCACAAAGCAGCATTACTGTATACCCTGATAATTTTCGGCTCGAGGCCCACTTTAATCTCCGCTCCTGCTAATTCGTAAGTTTTCTCCATTCAGCCTTAATTCATTTTTGATTGGTTAGATTAAAGTAAAGGCCTTTTGTTAAACCCATTCATGCAAAATCTATAACATCGACAAATTAAGGCCTCGTTTGTTTGTCTGCAAGCAATAAATCCTTCATATAATTTAAAGCCGCCATTTTACTTTGAAACCTTCCTGCAGTATGCAGCAACGAATCAAAGTTACTTTGAAACCTTCCTGCAGTATGCAGCAACGAATCAAAGTTACTTTGAAACCTTCCTGCCGTACGCAACGACAAATCAAACATACTTTGAAAGCTTCCTGTAGTGTGCAGCGACAAATCAAACCTACGTTGAAACCTCCATGCAATGTGCAGCAGCAAATCAAAGTAAAATAAGGTCTATGTCAATTTAAGCCGTGATATTCAGTATCGATAATTCTAATTTTTGCCACAGATCACATGGCTACATCCTAATCTGTTAATCAGTGGCTTTTAATCATAACCGATCCCTGCCATTACATTTAAAATCAACTACATGGCTATTTGTGAATAATTTTATTGAGCCTATTGCCATTATTTTAAGCATATTTGAGGTTTGAAAAGATAAGACCAATTCATGAAGATTGTAATTGCAGAAAAGCCATCTGTTGGCCGCGAGCTCGCTAAAGTTTTCGGGGCAACCACCAGAAAAGACGGATATATTGAAGGTAAGGGCTATTCTTTTACCTGGGCATTCGGGCATTTGCTGCAATTGGCACCACCGCAGGATTATGGTTTTATTGGCTGGCGAAAGCAACATTTACCCATGCTGCCGCAGAAATTTAAGCTGGCCATCCGCAAAATAAAAACCAAAGATGGCTTTGTAGATGATCCTGCTGTAAAAAAACAGCTCGATACCATTAAAAAACTTTTTGATGAAGCTTCAGAAATTATTGTGGCAACGGATGCCGGGCGTGAAGGTGAACTCATCTTCAGGTACATTTATTACTTCTTAAAGTGTAAAAAACCTTTTAAACGCCTGTGGATTTCCTCCCAGACTGACGAGGCAATTAAAGATGGTTTCAGAAATTTAAAGCCCGGTACAGATTACGATACTTTATTTAATTCTGCCCACTGCCGCTCAGAATCTGATTGGCTGGTAGGCATGAACGCTACGCAGGCTTTAAGTATTTCGGCAGGTAACCGCACGGTGCTTTCACTTGGCCGGGTGCAAACCCCTACCCTTGCCATGATTTGTGCGCGCTATCTGGAGATTAAAAACTTTGTGCCGCAAACCTATTATCAAATCAGTATCCTGCTCAGCAAAGATGAACAGGTTTTTAAAGCCATATCCACCTCAAATTATAAGGATAAAGAAGAAGTAGAAAAACTATTTGCCCTCGTAGAAGATGTGGCATCGGGTTTCCCTACAGGTGGTAACATTACGGCAGTAGAAGCTAAACCCCGTAAAGAACCACCTCCGCTATTGCACGATTTAAGTAGCTTACAGCAGGAAGCCAATAAGAAAAAAGGTTATACAGCCGATCAAACGCTAAATATCCTCCAGAATTTATACGAAAGTAAGCTGGTTTCTTACCCGCGTACAGGCTCACGCTACATTGGCGATGATGTATATGCAGGTGTGCCCGATCTGATTGCTAAATTTACCGATCACGCTGATTTTGGAAAACAGGCGCAGTTTTTACAAACCGTAGCTTTGAATAAAAGGAGCGTTAATGCTAAAAAAGTAACCGATCACCATGCGGTTTTACCAACAGGTGAGCAAGCTTATGGGCTTAGCCCGGATAAACAGGCAGTGTACGACATGGTAGTAGGCCGTATGCTTGAAGCTTTCCACCAGGAGTGCCTGAAAGACCTGACCAAAATTACCATTCAATCGGGTGTTACTTTTGTTGCTAACGGAACGGTAATCCGCTCGGCGGGTTGGCGTGCTGTATTTAACGATCCCGAAGATGATAAAAAGGACGAAGACAATGCGGCCTTGCCTAAGGTTGCTGTGGGCGAACTTTTACCCATTAACGAAAAAACGCTTTTAGAAAAGCAAACCAAGCCAAAATCGATGTATAACGAAGCTTCACTATTAAAAGCCCTCGAAACCTGCGGTAAAGAGATTGAAGATGAAGAGTTGCGTTATGCCATGAAAGATAGCGGTTTAGGTACGCCTGCCACGCGCGCATCGATTATAGAAACCTTAATTACCCGCGAGTATATTACCCGTGAAAAACGAAACCTGGTACCAACCAACAAGGGTTTAGCAGTTTACGAAGTAGTTAAAGATAAGCAGATTGCACAAGCCGAGCTAACCGGACAATGGGAAAAGCGGCTCGAAGAAATTCGCTCGGGTTCATCGGTTAAAGATTTTAAATCGGAAATTACCGAGTACACTAAAATGATTACCAATGAATTGCTTATTGCAGGTGCAAGTATATCGGGTAAGCTTAACGAAGAAAAGAAACTGGAAAAAGCCTAGTAAAAAGCCTTTTTAATTATCCGTTCTGCAGCTGCGCTCATGTTTTCGTCTTTTTGTATAAAGCCAATAGCACCCGCTTCGAGGTAACTTTCCTCGAGGGTAGATTTGTCGTTGCCACTAAACATGCACACCTTGATATCGGGCTGAATACCTAAAATTTCCCTAACCGTATTGGGAGAACTACCGCCTTTAGGCATATTGATATCTAAAAGCACAAAATTAAACGCTTCTTTTTTTAGCAGCTCAAGCGTATCGGGCAGGTTGCCTCTTTCTACAATGATTGGCGAACTAAGCCATTTAGCGAAAAACCGTTTCATCAAAAGCCTCATCAACTCACTATCATCAGCAATCAGAACTTTAATATTTTCTACCATTTTAAGGAAATGTATTTTACATGCAGCCATCCCAGGCAGTAATTAACATAACCACTGCAAATCCGGTTTTTTTCGATTTTAAACTTATGGGAATTAGGATGTTTTTAAGTAAAAATAACAATTTCGACCTACGTTCTACATCATTTAACAGAAAACAATGTAACATTCCTACAACTTAAAAATTTAAATGTTGGAATGAGTAAATTTTGGATGAATAAGCACATTGTAAAGAACATCCACCCCTTCATTCATTCAAAATTCAATTCTTCAAACCTCATTTTACAAATCCATATACTCCCAGGCGCTGTGATAAGCGTTCAGATTTTCGGCATAGGCAATAAAATCAGCATAAAACTTCGATTTAGATAAGGTCGCACTATCTCCAATTACCACCAGCTTTTTCCTTGCCCTGGTCATCGCCACATTCATCCGACGGGTATCGGCCAAAAAGCCAATGGTGCCATCTGCATTGCTTCTGGTTAAACTAATGTATACCACATCACGCTCCTGCCCCTGAAAGCTATCAATTGTATTAACTGCTATTTGACTGCGATAAGGTGCTAAAATATCATTTTCATCAATCAAGCCATTTAAAATCTGTACCTGCTGTTTATATGGAGAAACAATGGCGATTGATGGAAAAGTATCTACCTGTAAATTACCCACCAAATGCGTTAAATGTTTAACCAAAAAGGCGGCTTCATCAGGGTTAGTGGTGCTCGTTCCATCTAATTTTTCTTCAAAGCTGCAACCCGCAGTATCAATAAAATTAATCGGGGCATCTTCTGCAAAAAGTAAGCGATCGGCTACCGAATGATGTGCCGTTAAAGCATCTTGATAAAACACTTTCGACGAATAACCCATAATATCTTTATGCATGCGGTATTGCTCATTTAAAAGCACTACCGATTCGGGATGGAGGCCAGCAGTTTTCTCGAGTAAGGTATTACCTAAACCTTTTTTCGATGCTTCGTTAGATTTGATGGTAGGCGAAAGCTGGAAATGATCGCCTGCCAGAATTACCTTCTGCGCCTTCAAAATCGGGATCCAGCAGGCGGGCTCCAATGCTTGTCCCGCTTCGTCTATTACAATGGTTTGGTATTTTAAATTGCGCACTGTATAATGGTTTGCACCAACTAAGGTGGCGGTAATAATCTGTGCTTTGGTAAACAGATTATCCATAATATATTGCTCCGTTTTTTCTACCTCCCTGCCAATTTTGTGCGCTTCATCAAACAAGGCTTTCCTTTGGTCGCGCTCTGCTTTACCAAAGCTGCGTTTATACTTATGGGCCATGTTTTTATACTCACTGGCCTGTTTTTTAAGCGCTTTAATGGTTTTCATATCCGGATGACCAGCCATTTGATGATCCAGTGTTGCCGCAAGCAACCTTTCTGATACCCGGGCAGGATTACCTACCCTAATCACTCTTAATCCTTCGGTAGCTAATTTTTCAGTCAGCAAATCAACCGCAGTATTACTCGGTGCTACTACTAATATTTTTTGGTCGCTATGCTTAGCTAACGATTTGATGGCATGAACCAGCGTGGTTGTTTTTCCGGTACCCGGCGGCCCATGCACAATGGCCAGATGGTCGGCTGAAATAATTTTATTAACCGCCAGCTGTTGCGATTCATTTAAGGTGTTGGGAATAACAAATTTTTCTTCGCCACGGAACGAAGGTTTATCCCCCCGGGTTAAAATACGGATCAGTTTATTTTCTGCTTCGTTTTCGGCTAAATGCGTAGCTTGTTTCAGTGCTGCCTGCATTTCGTCGTAACTGTTATTGTCAAACAACAAATCAACGCCCAGTTTTCCATCTCTGGTCCAATCTGGCAATTCATCAACCTTGAAACTGATTTTCATCCTGCTCCCGCTCTGGTGGGTAATTACCCCCTCAATGCGGTCTTCTTTAGCATCATGATTAGAAAATAACACTACGGATGAACCAAACCTGAATTGGTGCGAAAAATCCTGATGCGTAGTGCGCTCTAACTCTACCGTAAGATAATCGCCGCGGCCTATCTCGGTATTTCTGATGGCAATTGGGTACCAAGTTAAGCCCAGCGCCCTCCTATCGGCCGCAGAAGTATTTTCGGTAAGTTTTAAGTACGACTGTAAATCTTCTTCGCGCTCTATATTGAGCAAATCCTGAAGTTGTTTAAAATATTCTTTTGGCAATGGTGAAGGGTTAACTGTTTAAATTGGTTAAATTGTTGTATGGTTGAGTTGTTTAATTGCTTCTTAATTAACCAGGTTAAATAAATTTAAAACGCTTAGCGCCATGCGTCTGGCGCTAAACGCATTTACAAAACCAGCTCCTGATGTAGCCTCAATAATGTCTCTTCGGCATCGGTGCACAAGCCAGGGTGTACTTTAGAGCATTGCACAACCGTACTCCGCGTAGCGGTAAGCCACCTGAAACGTGAAGCCTGATCATACTGGCCTATTGGCCCCGATCCTTTTGCCGCAATGCTGATCCTTTCGAAAGCGCATAGGTTGGCTTTAAGTTCATCTAAATCAATTTTAGGCGAAAAAGCCAGTACACGGGCTTCATCCAAAGCAAAAACACTTTTTAAAAATTTCTGCTTGGCACAAAACAGGGTAATGCCCACATTAATAAACTCTTCGCGTTCTACCCTCGGCATTACACGGATCACAGCATACTCAAATAAGAACTTCTCTTGCATGTTGTGCTTCTTTTATAATGTTATCGGCATTTGATAGCCTTGTGGTTAAAAAATATGCGTAAGCCTTACGGTGATCGTTTGTATTGCTAAAATTGGTTTCACCCTCCAGCCAGTTATCCGGAATTAAAGCAATTACCGCTTCAATTTTTTCGGGTGTTAAAATGGCTTTAAAGGTTTCGTTTACCTGCTCAAGTTCGGTAGCCCAGGGTAATAAAACATGATCTTTAACCAGATAAAAAGGTTTAGCAGCCTGTTCTTCCCAGTTTTGCCAGGAGTGGTGAAAATATAAAGAAGCACCATGATCAATTAACCAAAGCTCTTTGTGCCAAACCAACATATTGGTATTTCTGCAGGTACGGTCCATATTGGTTAAAAAGCAATCGAGCCATACAATTTGCGAGGCCAAAGTGGCATCAACAGTCGTTACCGTCGGATCGAAGGTAATGGCGCCCGATAAGTAATGCAACGCAAGATTAAGCCCAACACTAGCTTTTAACAAATCCTGTATCTCTTCGTCAGGTTCGGTACGGCCAAAAGCTTCATCTAAATTGGCGAATACCAGTTCAGGTACGCGCAGACCTAAAAGCCTGGCAATTTCGCCTCCAATTAACTCAGCAATCAGTGCTCTCGGGCCTTGTCCGGCGCCACGGAATTTCAGTACATATAAAAAGTTATCGTCGGCCTCGGCAATGGCAGGCATTGAGCCCCCTTCGCGCAGTGGCGTAACGTATCGGGTTACATTTACTGTTCTTAGTTGTAAATCGTTCATAAACACGGATAGAACGACATTTTATTTAAAGGAATGTAGCATTCTAAACTAGCGGCAAATTTAACAGAATTAAAGCAATTATTTGGTCAAAGTTTAGTCAGCCAGAAATACTGAATGCTTCTGGTAAGTATTTTTAATAATATATTATGGAAAGAGCCTTATACCTGGAGCCGGGTTAGATTAATCGTGCCCAAGGTAATCATTCCCTGTAGGTGTCATTGCAGCCGACCACTGCACCGATTCGCGGTTAATTTTAATGAGTCCCATGCTTTCTAATTCCTCGTAATCCTCTTCCATTCCGCCCAAAATAGAAGAACTCACCTGTTGATTGATTACCTCTAGTAGAGATATGATTTCTGATCTTTCCATACAGTTAGCAATTAAATACATTTTGATTAACATAAATATACTCAAAATGTTTCCTGCTTAACTAAAATGTGCCTAGAAAAAGTAATTTATTCTTTCAAATCTTAAAAGAGCATTCATTCGGCTAACACACTAAAAACTAAATAAATAGGCTAAAAATGTTGAAAAATTTCCAATTAGCAGTTTAGCTCCTAAACTTCTCACCTTTAAGTGCTTAATTTCTAAAAAAAGGCTCAAATCAGGCCTTCAAGTATAATCTTAAAGTAAAAGAAATGTTAAAACTATTGCAGTTTTATAAACTACTCTTATATTTGTCCTCGAGAGCGTTAATTTAGATACGGGTATATGGCTTAGGCTGTATGCCCGTTTTTTGTTCTGGCCGTTGAAGCGTGCCTGACAACTTTATCTAAACAAATCCTTAACCACGGACTATAAACCTGGGGATTGAGATTAATATCTTTCTGTAACGATACTAAATCCATATACTTAAAATCTTCAACTTCTTCCCGGTTAATAACAGGTAGCTCATCGGTCATGCCGAAAAAAACATGGTCTACTTCGTGCTCGGTTAAACCATTATCAAACTCGGCCTTATAGGTAAATTTAAACAAATAGTTAATCTCGCAATCCATTCCCATTTCTTCTTTAAGCCTCCTTTTGGCTGCATGCACATTGCTTTCGCCAATTTTTGGGTGACTGCAGCAGGTGTTGGTCCATAAACCGCCCGAATGGTATTTGCTTATGGCTCTTTGCTGCAACAGCAATTCGCGCTTATGATTAAAAATAAAAACAGAAAAGGCACGGTGCAATGCCCCTTCTTCATGCGCTTTCATCTTTTCCATCTGCCCCCTGGGCACATCTTCACCATCTACCAAGATAACGTGTTCTTCCATTTATATTGCATTTAACTTATTCCTGATGATTGAATCAAACATCAAACCAACTTTTCGTGTATTTGAAATTCTAATCCTTTCTGTCATGATTTTTTCGGCACTTAACCGCTTTATTTTTGCAAAAAGCTTTTTGTAATAAATATAGGTTAAATACACCCCATTACGCGAAGTTACCGGCAAAAGCTTAATACCTGCCAGAGCTGTATCAAATTCTTTTTCTATTTCGGTTTCTATTTGCTGTTTTTGTGCATCGCAAAATGCAGCAAGGTTAACATTCGGAAAATAATTACGTTTTAAGCCCTGATGATCAGCCTTTACATCACGTAGAAAATTTACTTTCTGAAAAGCAGAGCCCAATTTCATCGCATAAGGCTTTAATTTTTCATAATCGGTATTATGGCCATTGGTAAATACTTTAAGGCACATTAAGCCCACAACTTCTGCCGAACCTAAAATGTATTCGTTATACAATTCGGCGGTATATTTGGTTTCCGACAGATCCATTTCCATGCTCTTCAAAAACAGAACGATCAGTTCGTGATCTATGGTATATTGATTCACAACTTTTTGAAACGAGTTTAAAATCGGATTTAAACTAATCCCCAGGTTAATCGCTTCAAAAGTATCATGTTTAAATTTATCGAGCAGAAATTTTTTATCATAATGATGAAAACTGTCTACTATTTCGTCGGCCAACCGTACAAAACCGTAAATGGCGTGAACAGGCAGCCGCAAATCCTTCCCCAACATATAAATGCCGAAAGAAAAGCTGGTGCTGTACCGCCTGGTGGTTAGCCGGCTGCAATCGGCAGATAGTTGATCAAAAATTTCTTTCATGTAAGGCTTGGGATTGGATAGATTGTTCAAATTCTTCAAGTGTTTTAAACCAGTTTATGTGATCGATGTTTTTCAGTCTATCAATTATCTGTGGGTTTCCGGCCAGGTGGATCCGGGCAGATGAACAGATGGCCGATAACTGATTGATGAATTGCTGGGCTTTTACGGTTGGCTGTGTTTTTACCATAAAAAGCAGCACATGATCAACATTTAAAGTATGATACACTTTAGCAATAGCATCTAAGGGCACTTTACTGCCTAAAAAAATAACTTCCTGGTGGTTAATCCGCAACAGGTAGCTGGCAAAGAGCAACCCGATATCGTGGTCTTCCCATTCTGGCAAAAAAAGCAGCCACTTAGGTCCTCTCGTTTTTTGAACAGGGATATGATCAATATGGGTAAATATTTTCTGGCGGATAATATTTGATAAAAAATGTTCGTGGGCCGGGCAAATATCATCTTTGCGCCACATTAAACCTAAACGCACCAGCAAGGGATACATAACCTTACGGTAACAGACCGAAAGACCTAAAGTATCAATGCATTCATCTAAAAGACGGTAAAAGGAAAATTCATCAAAGGCAATGCCGTGCCTCACCAGTTGCGAAATATAATACTCGCTATGTGCATCATTTGGCACTTCAACAAGCTCCTGATCAAGCAACCTGTTCATTTCACTATCAGATAGCGAACAGATTTTTGAAATTTTTACCCCACTTTTAATTAAACTTACAATATTTAGCAACCTTCTTAACTGAACGTCATCGTACATGCGGGTATTGCCCTGTGAGCGTGCAGGACTTAAAGCACCATAACGTCGCTCCCAAATTCTGATGGTATGCGCATAGATGCCCGACAGCTGTTCCAGATCTGAGATAGAATAAGTCATTATTTTGTTCAAATATATCGCTTAAAATTTAAACAAAAGGTAATTCCGTATTTATTTTTTTATAGCGTATACGCTTGCTGATGGGTACCCCCATGCCAGTTAAACAAAATAAAGCAAAAAGAGCGGAAAAATAATTGAAGCCTTGTGCGGAAGAAATAATAAGCAGGCGCTTATTTAAAAGCTTCTTCGGTAAGCAATACACCTTTTTCGCCATTACCGGTTTCTATGGTGTGTACGTGTTTATACGAATGACTAAACAAATCGTAACCATGTTCCATTTGTTTAATAGACACGGCACTTAAAGGATATTTAAAATTGGTTTGCATGCAAAGCAGGTTATTATTGGCCAATAATAAGAAATCGCAATCGTAACCTTTTTCTTGCAGTTCGATAACCTTTTTGGTAATTGATACATTTAACCGGTTGGTTGTACGGATTTTGTTTTTCATGGGATTTTGTGTTTAGGTAATTTCGGGATGATAAATTCGCTTAATAAATATATCTATAAATTATTACGATTCAAAATATAATATATTGTTTTACAATGAATTATATCTCACTCCTGTGTGTTTTACAATGATTGAACATTGCGTTTAAATAGTACTTAAACAGGCATTCTCAGTTGAAAAATATTGCGTATCATATTTATTACAAAAAGTGTTAAAAAAAGTTACGTAAGGAAAATTAATTTCTAAAATTAAAATGCAAGCTCTAATTTAGCTTTACTAACACACACGCACTTAATGAAACTAACATGTATCGTAATTGACGACGATATTCATGCCGTTAATGGCATAATATCTTACATCAATTCACTAACCAATATCCAGCTCATCAAATCGTACACCGATCCATTGCTGGCTTTAAACGAAATTACAGCCGGAGAATCGGTCGACATTATCTTTATGGATGTTGATATGCCCCTTATTTCCGGGCTCGAACTCTCTAAAGTAATCAGGCATAAAACCGATAAACTGATTTTTACCACGTCGCATTCTAAATACGCTTACGAAGCTTTCGAAATGTACGCCAGTGCCTACCTTTTAAAGCCATATACCTTTGCCCGTTTTGCCGAAACGATCAATATGCTCTATCCAAAAAGGCCGGCTACACCACAGGTAAGCCTTAAACAGGAAGACGATTACTTCTTTGTAAGGAACAAAAATGACAACAATAACCTTATCAAGGTAAGGTATCCGGATATAGTTGCCGTAGAAAGTCTTCAGAATTATGTCAGGATTTTTACATTAAACGAAACCATAGTAGCCTATATCGCCCTATCCGAAATCAAAGTTATCCTGCTTAATTACGCCAATTTTGCACAGGCACACCGCTCATTTATCATCGCCAAAAACTATATTGAAAAAGTTGAGGGCCATACTTTAAAGATGATCAATAACCTGACCATCAACATAGGCAGCAACTATCGCGACAGCATACAAGACTACATTCGCGAAAAAACCATTAAGACTAACCGGTCTTAACGTTAAATTTTTGTTATTTTCGTATCACCAATTCATAAAGCACCTCGCTTTTTTGATTGGGATGTATTTGCCGTTTCCGAATTTATGAGCCGTCTAACCTATGAGTACAACACAACAAAACGAAAATAAATGGCCTGTGTTAAGCTGGATAGCCAGTAAAAAGCTACATCTGATTATTTGGGTCATTTTTATCTTTTACGAAGCCATTATTGTTGGTCTGATTAATGGAAAATTTGGCCGTTTATCTCCTTATGTTTTATACTATACGCTCAATATCACTACTTTTTATGTACACGCACACCTCATATTAGCTGTTGGCCTTAACAAACCCAGGCAAACTGCCTGGAAATTACCTTTATTACTGCTGGCTGAAATTGCAGTTTATTTTGGCATCTCCATTTGCCTCGATTATATTATTATCAATTATACCAATTACACCGGATCGAGAAGAATTACACTCGATCTGATCTATTTCTCAGCACCTTTATACCGTTGTGTTTATTTCATGTGTTTTTCTACCGGCTATTATTTTTTAACCCGTTATATTAAAGAGCGAAAAAAGACCGAGGAGCTGGAAAAACAACGTCTAAACAACCTTATTCAGCTGACAAAGTCTGAAAACGCCTTTTTAAAAGCACAAATACAGCCCCATTTGTTGTTTAATACTTTAGATTTTATTTACCAGAACGCACGCGAATCCTCGCCTGTTGCGGCAGAAACCATTCTTTCCCTTTCAGAAATGATGCGCTATTCGATTGACAACAATAAAGACAAAGATTTTGTACTGCTTGCCGAAGAAATTAACCAGGTAGAAAACCTGATCAATTTACACCAGTTACGCCAAAATCATGGTATAGGCTTACGTTTTTGGTATGACGATGAAATCCGCACGATTAAGATTATCCCCATGGTGTTGATTACACTTGCCGAAAACATGTTTAAACACGGCGACTTATTAAAAGCAGTCAATACAGCCGAAATAAGTATAAAATCAGCACATGGAAAACTAATTATAGAAACCGCTAATTTAGTTAAAGAGGCTAAAGACAAATCGGGCCTGCACTCTGGCCTGGAAAACATTAAAAAGCGCCTTATTTATTCCTATGGCAACGACGCAAAATTCCATTATGGTGTGGAGCCTGACCATTATTTCAGGGTAACATTATCGATTACCATCAGGAAGGCTAATCAGCTTTAGTATTTTTGCTTGGAAATTCTGCAATTTACTCTAACTTCAAAAGAAAAGGTACTTTTCCTTGCCGAATAGATAAAAGTCTGTAAGAAATGTTATTTTTTTTCATTTTAATGACTGAAATTGTAATTTGCAGCATCTAAACCTATCAAAAATGTCTATAAGTTGCATCGCTATCGATGATGACCCCCATTCGCTGGAAAGTCTGATAGCCTATATGGATAAGCTGCCTGACCTAAAGCTTGTCCAAACTTTTACCGAGCCTATCCAGGCTTTGGCAGAAATTTCTGCGTCCAATCCTGTCGATATTATTTTTCTTGATGTGGAAATGCCTTCGCTTTCGGGCATTGAACTGGCTGGTTTGTTGAGGCAAAAAACAAAACACCTTGTTTTTACTACGGCACATGCCCGCTATGCTATCGATGCTTTTAAGGTAGAAGCAGATGCTTATTTGCTTAAGCCTTACTCTATTTTGCATTTCACTAAAACGATAAATAATTTATACCCAACAGGAAAAAAAGCGGTTAACCCTTTCTCCATTTTCGAAGAAAATTTCTTTTACATCCCTTTGCAGGGCGATGATGGCAATCTGGTTAGAATTGACCTGAATGAACTCATTGCTGTAGAAGACATTGACCATGACGTACAATTTAAAACGACCATCAGTACTTTCCTGAGTTCAAGATCGAACTTTATCAAGATGCTTAATATGCTTAAAAAGCATTCGGCGTTTATCCAAATCAGTCCGACGGTTATTATTGCCAAACAGCACATTAAAAGCGTATTGGGCGATAGGGTATTGCTATCTAACGAAACTGTATATACCGTTTTCGATGCTTATCAAGACCAATTTGCAAGTTTTGTAAAAAGCAACCACTCTGGCGAAAACCAAAGCCCGGGTACTTTAGCATAAGCTGATATTTAAGCCGCTCCTCTTCCAACTTTTTATTTTCAGTAAAACATTATTGTACATTTTTTTGTATTAGGATAGTCTATTTAATAAATTAATTGATTATCTGTTTTGAAAAAAGTATTGGTGGTGGATGATGATCCGGATGTATTAGAGGTAGTGCAAGAGATATTAGAAACCGAAAATTATAAAGTTTATCCGCTCTTATCTCCAAGGTTTATATTTAAAGCCGTTAGGGACTTTAACCCTGATCTTATTATTCTGGACATTATGTTAAACGGAATGGATGGGCGTGCTGTGTTTAAAGAGTTAAGGTTAAACAATGAAAGCAATAATATACCGGTTATGCTTACTTCGGCCAGGTTCGATGAAAGTTATGTGGTATCGCAAAGCTATCATCCCGACGATTACTTACAGAAGCCTTTTACAATAAGCAGTTTATTACAGAAAGTAGGCACTTTGACCGAAAACTAAAAAACCAGATATGAATTTAAGATTGTTAACAGCAGGCCTTTTATTTTGCACTGCAGTATCAACCCAGCTAAAAGCACAAAACAGGTCCGATAAATTGTATTCGATGAGTGGTATCGGAATGGCTTTCCCGGTAGGTGAAACAGCTGATTATTTTAAACCCAAATTTTCAACTTCGCTGGGGCTCAATTTAGGACTGGGCAATGGTGGTTTGTTTCTCTACCCGAAAGTAAGTTTACATGCTTTTGCCTATAACCAGATTACTCCTGATGCCGGGTACACCTATACTTTACAAAAAGGCAGGTCGACCACCTACCTGCTAAATGTGGCATTGGGTTATCGTAAAATTGTAGATAAATGGGCATTTTATGGCTTTGCCGGTGCCGGAGGTGGAATTATACTTACACCGCAGGCAGGCGTTAACACCTCCACCCTGCAGGTTACACAATCCAACAAATCAAACGGTTTGGGTATTGCCGAAGCTGGTGCGGGCATTGAGTACAACATCGGAGGAGCCAATTTATTTGTAGAAACCAGTTACATGTATGGCTTTGGTAAAATACAGAACCGTACTTTCAACACTGTGCCAATTACATTAGGTATTAAACCCAATTTGACCAAATTGCTCAGTAAACTTTAAAAATTGCGACATACAAAACACAGCAGCGGTTACGTTAAATAGGTAACCGCTTTTTTTATGCTAAAGAAATAATCAAAATTATTTTTATACTAATTATTTTAGCATAGATTTGTATTCAAAATTCATTTCATGTTATACGCAGTTGTAGATATCGAAACCACTGGCGGTCATGCCTCAGCAAATGGCATTACCGAAGTTGCCATTAACATTCACGATGGTAATGAAATAGTAGAATCGTATACCACATTAATTAACCCGGGAATATCCATTCCGGCGCACATTACTGCACTAACAGGGATTGATGATGCCATGTTGAAAGATGCGCCAGTTTTTGAAGACGTGGCCTTACAAATATATCAGCTGCTGCACGATAAGGTTTTTGTAGCACACAATGTAAATTTCGATTATTCCTTTTTAAAACACCACCTGTCTCTAGCAGGTTACGAGTTACAGTGTACCAAGCTATGTACTGTCAGGCTTAGCAGAAAAATATTTCCGGGCAAAGCTTCTTATAGTTTAGGTAAACTTTGCTCAGCACTTGAGATCCCCATATACAACCGACACAGGGCTGCAGGCGATGCCGATGCGACCAGTATTTTGTTTAACCTCTTATTAGTTGGCGATGATAATGGGCTGATTGCTGAAATGCTTAAAAAAACGTCTAAAGAGCAGACTTTGCCGCCACATTTAGATAAAGCTTCGATTTTGAGGTTACCTAACCAGCCCGGTGTATATTATTTTAAAGATAGTAAAGGCAAAATTGTCTACGTTGGCAAAGCAAAAAATCTTAAAAAAAGGGTGATCAGCCATTTTACAGGTAATAATGCTAACCGGCAACGTCAGGATTTTATGCGCACTATACACCATGTTGATTTTGTGGTATGTGGAACTGAATTAATGGCTTTAATTTTAGAAGCGAATGAAATTAAACGCCTATGGCCCGAAAATAACCGTGCCATGAAACGCTACGAGCATAAATACGATTTATACGTATTCGAAGATCAAAACGGCTATCTGCGTTTGGCAATTGATAAGCACAAAAAGAATAACCGCGCCATTCAAAGTTTTAACAACCTGCTGGAAGGTTATAACTTTTTAAATCAACTGGTTGATAAATACCAGCTTTGCGCCAGACTTTGTTACCTGCAAAAAACAGCAACCAAATGTTATGCGCACGAAAACGGGCAATGTTTTGGGGCTTGTAGTGGCATAGAAACCGTTACTGTTTACAACAAAAAGTTAAATGCGGCACTGGCTGATATACAAAAACAGCAGCCTAGTTTCGCACTGGTTGACGAAGGCCGGGCTGATAATGAATTTAGTTGTTTGGTAGTAGAAAAAGGTCAGTTTTACGGCATGGGCTATTTTACCGATACCAAATACCTATCAGATGGATTAGCGCCTGTTAAAAACGACCTGGCCGTTTATCCTTCAAACAGTTACATCTTAAACCTCATTTTAACGCATGCAGCGCAATTCCCGCAGAAATTGTATAAATTGTAATTAAAATTAATTATAATGCTATCAAACAAGGGGTTACTTTTAGCGCTATTTCTTATTTGGTCTTTCCGTTCTTTGGCTCAGACTTCAATGAATCCGAACATTGATTTAGTTCAAAAAAACATTGGCAAAACCATTCACCAAAGCGGTCAGGACTGGAAATCGGAATCTACCTATTTGGGGCAAATAACAGACCAAAGTGGCAAGTTAAGGTTTTATGTAGTTAAAGTATTTACAAAATTAAAAGCAGCTATTGTTTATCACGGAAACAGTAAACTTATTTTTTACAATCCCCGCAAGAAATTCTATGCCTTTTATCAATTTAGCATGCCCAACGAACTTCCGTTTAAATTACAGTCAAATAGTTTTTATTTCTATGCTAATGAGGCAAAGCCTACTGAAACCTCAACCTATAAAATTGATAGTCAATTACCCCGTTTTTTCTTAAATAGTTCGACAATTTCTTATACGAGAGAATAATGGATATTTCAACCTTCCGCACCCATTGCCTTTCGTTCGATGAAGTTGTTGAAATGCCACATTTTGAGAAAACTTCTTTCAGGGCGAACAAAAAAATATTTGCCACGCTCGATCTACAGCATAGCAAAGCCACCTTTAAGCTCTCAGCAATTGACCAATCTATTTTCTGCGATTTTGAACCCGATAAAATAAAACCTGCAAACGGTGCCTGGGGTAAACAAGGCTGGACTATTTTTGAAATATCAGATCTTGCTGATGAAATGCTGATCGATGCCCTTACTCTATCCTATTGTAACGTGGCACCACCAAAACTTAGTGCTAAATACAGCAGGGACTGATTTTGCCCGATAACCTTTTCTATTTTTTATCAGATGCACCTCAATAAATAAAAATGCAAAAGAATTTGCGTAAGCAATTACTTACGCTTATATTTGTAAGCAATTACTTACACAACTATGAGAAGAGATGTATTTCAGGCCATTGCCGACCCTACGCGAAGAGAAATTATTGGTCTCATTGCGCATAAAACTTTAAACCTGAATGCCATTGCCGAAAATTTTCAGATGAGCAGACCTGCCATTTCGCAACACATTAAAGTGCTTACTGAGTGTGGCTTAATTACTATTGAGCAACAAGGCAGAGATAGGTATTGTTATATCCAGTTTCAAAAACTGGCAGAGGTAGCGCAATGGATAGAACAGTACCGCACCTTCTGGACAGGCAAATTAGATGCTTTAGCCATACACCTATCCAAAGACGAGCAACAAGAACAAAAATAAAATTTAAAACAAAACCAAAAAAAATGGAAAACGAACCAGTTATTGTAGAACGGGTATATAATGCCCCTATCGGAAAAGTATGGAAAGCTTTAACCAATAATGATGAAATTAAACAATGGTACTTTCAATTAGCAGATTTTAAACCAGAAGTTGGCTTTAAATTCGAATTTAGCGGCGGACCAGACAACGGTCCACAATACCTGCATTTGTGCGAAATAACCGAAATTGTTGAAGGTAAAAAACTGGTTTACACCTGGCGTTACGATGGTTACCCCGGAAACTCAGTAGTAAGCTGGGAATTATTTGAGCAAGGCGATAAAACCTTATTAAAACTAACGCATACAGGTTTAGAAAGCTTTGCTGCTAACGGATCTGATTTTGCTAAAACAAGTTTCAATGGAGGCTGGAATTACTTTGTTAACGATGCGCTTAAAAATTACCTTGAGCCAGCCGCTTAACTTCTATTCAATTAAACCGGGCATAAATTATATGCCCGGTTTAACTTTTAAATTTCTTCTAAGGCTTGTTTTATAGCGCTGTAAATATAATCGAGGTCGGCATTGCTGATTACATAAGGCGGTAAAATGTAAATGATGTTGCCGAGCGGTCTTAATATAATACCCTTATCTAAAAAGTAAGCATACAACAAGTTGCGCAGGTTACTTAAATAAGAAGTTTCATTACCTGTTTCCCACTCAATAGCGATAATAGTACCAGTTTGCCTAACTGCCTTAACCTTCGCATGTGCTTTTATTTCCTGTAAAAATACAGCATGTTTGGCCTCTACTCTTTTAATATTGGCCAGTGTTTCTTCCTGCAATAAAATATCTAAACTTGCCAGCGAGGCAACACAGGCAATTGGGTTTGCTGTAAATGAATGGCCGTGATAAAGTGTTTTTAGCTTATCTTCGCTTAAAAATGCTTCAAATATTTCATCCGTACAGGTGGTGATACCCAGAGGCATAGTACCCCCAGTTAAACCTTTACTTAAGCAAATAATATCAGGCTTGTGGTCTAATTTCTCGCAGGCAAAGTAAGTACCTGTCCGGCCAAAACCTGTCATTACCTCGTCGGCAATAATTAAAATGCCTGCTTTTCTGCAAGCAGCTATCAGCTCATCAAGGTATTTTGCTTCGTACATCAGCATCCCCCCCGAGCCTAAAATTAGTGGCTCGAAGATAAAACAAGCGGTATCTGTTAGAGTAGAGATGTGCGCTACAAGATCTGAGATATTGTCTGCATTTGGTAAGTCGATAAAATCAACATCAAACAACAAACTGTTAAAGGCATCGGTAAAAATACTGCGTCCGCTAACCGACATGGCCCCAAAGGTATCGCCATGGTAAGCATTTTTAAAGGCCAGAATACGGGTTTTAGGTTTATCCTTATTATCCCAATACTGCAAACACATCTTCAATGCTACTTCTACTGCTGTAGAACCATTATCGGTATAAAAAACCTTATCCTGCTTACCCGGTAAAATGGGTAAAAGCCTTTCGGCCAGTAAAACAGCAGGTTCGTGGGTAAAACCGGCAAAAATGACATGCTCAAGAACGGTAAGTTGCTCGGCTACTTTTTGTGCAATGTACGGGTGCGCATGGCCATGAATATTTACCCACCATGATGAAACCGCATCGATATATTTTTTACCGCTTTCGTCGAAAACGTAAACACCCTCGCCCCGCACAATCGGAATATGTGGCAAGGCATTTTTCATTTGCGTATAAGGATGCCAGATTACCTTTTTATCGCGTTCGGCTAAATTTAAACTAGTATTTGGAGCTTGGAATTCGGAAGTATCTGACATAATTAATGATTTACTGAATATTGACCTTTTAAAAGCTGTGCCACTGTTTTATCGGTTTTGAAGGTAATCTCATCGATGGCTAAATTTTCTATTTTAACCCACCTGAAAGCCTGCAAGATTTCACCTTCCCCATCGAAATCGTAAATTTTATTTTTAAATGCCAGTTTCAGGGGAGCTTTTTCTTTAACCATGTAATAGACGCTTATTACCTGACTATCATTAAAGGATGATTTTTCGTAAAAATCGGTGGTATAAAAATGCGATAAAACATCAATTTCAGCTTCACATTCTTCGACAAATTCGCGTTTTAATCCATCAATCAGGCCTTCGCCCAATTCTAAACCGCCACCTGGAAATTTACTAAAACGGAAACCGTATTCTTCCTCATCGCTCACCAAAACCTCGTTATTGTGGTTAATTAAGAGTCCGTACACACGAACATTAAAGTAGCTCATTTTCGAAATGCTTTTTATTTTTAATTACAATTTCAGGCGTCCACACAATTTCCTTTCTAAATGGTTCCGAACGTACGGGGCACTCGCTCATGTGGCAGTAGTGGCAGCATTCAGGCAAACAAGGGTCGGCATGGATAAACAATTCAGCCTTGCGCACCCCGTTCGAATTAATGAGTTCGTCTATCTGCGAAATTTCGCGGTGAACTTTATTTAAATCGAAATAATAAGGTAAGGTTACATGGCAATCGATATGAAATTCAGGGCCATATTGTTGAGTACGCAAGTTATGTACGTCAATCCATGGGGTGTGACGGTTTTTCTGCAAAACTTCTACTACCTCTTCTACCAAAGTAAAATCACTTTCATCCATTAAACCACCAACCGAACCGCGCGTAAGTTTATAGCCCGAATAAACGATATAAAAACCAACCAGAACAGAAAGCAAGCTATCCAGCCAAATAATATTCGTTAGCTGAATCAGGATTAGGCCTACCACAATGGCCACACTGGTATAGGTATCGGTTAACAAATGCTTTCCATCGGCCTGCAGGGTAATAGAATGCTGATCTTTGCCTACATTAATGAGGTACAAGCCCACAATCATGTTAATCAGTCCTGTAATGCCGATAATCAGCGTTCCCTGCAGCAATTGCCCAACTGCGTGTGGGTAAATGAGGTTGTAAGATGATTTGAAGATAATGATCACTCCTGCGATCAGGATTAAGATTCCTTCTACAAAGGCTGAGAAAAATTCTACTTTGCCATGTCCGTAAGGATGGTTTTCATCGCGCGGCTGCGTACTGAGGTAAATGCTGTAAAAAGCAAAGCTTCCGGCAATTACATTTACAATACTCTCGGCTGCATCAGTCAAAATGGAGTTAGAACCTGTAATAAAATAAGCTGTAAACTTGGCCAGCATTAATATAATGCTCACTACTAACGACAATACAATTGCTCTTTTTTTTACCGACACAGTGCTTTTTTGTACAAAAATACGCTTATCGCATAAATTAAATGAGAAAAATATCGGTTTTTTAGTGCAGAATAATATTTGGTTTATATATTTGCGCTCAAAGTAATTAACCATGAGCACCTTATCGAAAAGAATCAACAGCCTGTCAGAATCTGCAACCCTTAAAATGACCAAACTTGGCCGCGAACTAGCGTCAAAGGGCATTAATATAATCAGTTTAAGTGTTGGTGAACCCGATTTTAACACGCCAGACCATGTAAAAAATGCTGCTAAAAAAGCATTGGATGAAAATTATACACGCTACTCGCCGGTACCGGGATACCCTGACCTGCGCCAGGCGATCGTAAATAAACTTAAAACAGAGAATAATTTAGATTACGATATTTCTCAAATTGTGGTTTCAACAGGTGCTAAACAGTCGTTATCGAATGTAATTTTAACCTTAATTGATCCGGATGATGAGGTGATTATCCCTACGCCTTACTGGGTTTCTTACTCAGAAATGGTTACCCTTGCCGAAGGAAAATCTGTTTTTATCGATACTGATCTTGACAGTAATTTTAAAATTACCCCTGCACAATTAGAGGCAGCCATTACTCCAAAAAGTAAATTATTTATGTTCTCTTCGCCATGTAACCCAACTGGTTCGGTTTACAGCAAAGAAGAATTGGCAGCTTTGGTAGCGGTTTTCGAAAAACATCCTAACATCTACATCCTTTCTGATGAGATTTATGAGCACATTAACTTTGTAGATAAACACGAATCAATTGCCCAGTTTGATAGCATTAAAGACCGCGTAATTATTGTAAACGGTTTCTCTAAAGCTTTTGCAATGACTGGCTGGAGATTAGGTTACATTGCTGCAAACAAAGAAATTGCTGCTGCAAATGATAAATTACAAGGCCAAACCACCTCCGGAACTTGTTCTATTGCGCAACGTGCTGGTATTGTGGCTTACGAGCAAGGTTTAGAAAGCGTTTTGGTAATGAAAGAAGCCTTTTTACGCAGAAGAGAATTGGTTTACAACTTATTAAACGAAATTCCGGGTGTAAAAACTAATCTTCCTGATGGTGCTTTTTACTTCTTCCCTGAAATCAGCTCGTTCTTCGGTAAAAAAGATGCTGATGGCAACGTAATTAAAGATTCGGCCGATTTGGCTTTATATTTACTAAACGTGGGTCACGTAGCAACTGTAGGTGGCGATTCGTTCGGTAACAACAATTATATCCGTTTATCTTATGCCGCATCAGACGAGAGCCTGGTTGAAGCATTGAGAAGAATTAAAGAAGCTTTAGGTAAACTTTCCTAATTAATTAACAGTTAGAGCAGTTTTTAGTTAACTATATAATATAAACCCCTCGTTAATTTAGTTTTAACGAGGGGTTTTATTTTTTCGTCATCTCGACCGAAATACAATGGAGCGGAGAGATCTTTATCTAGTGGTTGGGTCACACCGACCACAAAAAGTGATCCCTATGACTTAGCTATATTTTATATTTTGAAAATGAAAGTCAGCATTTCATCGCTGCATCAGTCCTTCTTTACGTTTCAAGTCGTCGCTCGTACCTCACTCCGGGCTTTCCTCTTCAATAAGGTTTATTAATCATGGCAACTGCCAACTAAAAACTGCCAACTGATAACTGCCAACTGAACTAACTTCTAATCGCTTCAACCGGATCTAACCGCGAAGCTGAATATGCCGGCCAGAAGCCTGAAATGGTACCGATAATAATCGAGATCCCTATCCCTAAGGCAATATTATTCAAGCCCAATATAATATGGAAGTCGGTAGCAGCCCCAATGCCCAGGGCAAAGAGATACACCAGCAAGAGCCCCAGCAATCCACCCAAAATACAAAGGGAAATAGATTCGAATATGAACTGCAGTAAAATGAAATAATTTTTAGCGCCCAGCGATTTCTGGATTCCGATAATATTGGTTCGCTCTTTTACCGAAACAAACATGATATTGGCAATACTAAAGCCACCTACCAAAATGGAGAAGCCACCAATTACCCATCCGGCAATATTTACCATTTTAAACATCGAATCTAACTGGTTCGATAAAATGGTAGTTTTATTTAAAGCAAAATCTTCTTCCTGCCCGGGCCTGATACGGTGAATAGAACGCATTAAACCTCTCAGTTCGCTTTCTACTTCTTCCAGGCTCACATTATCCTTACCCCGTACCGTAATTTGTGGTCCGTAACGTTCGCTCTGAACATCGAGCACGCCTTTTGCAAAATTGATGGGGACATTAGCGTTTTTATCGAGTGAAGTACCGAGCATATCTTCACCCTCTTTCTTGAAAACACCAACTACAGTTAGCCTTCTTCCTAAAATCTGCACCTGTTTCCCTACAGCCCTATCGCCATCAAAAAGGCCATCAGCAATATCAGAACCTAAAATACAAACGGGAGAACCGTTTTTACTTTCGTTTTCGGTAAAGTAACGGCCATCCTGCAATTCAAAGTTCCAGGTTTTATTAAAATCATGCGAGGCAGCCCAAACCGAAATTCCATCAATCGAATTACTACGGTATTTAATGGTGCGGTCGTTAGTCGATATTTCGAAAGTTACGCCTTGTGCATTTTCAATCCTTTCGCGTAAGGCTTCAAAATCCCGTTGCGAAGGCTGTGGGCGGTTCATGTACTTCCACCACGGGTAGCCATCACCAAAAATCCAGGGCCATTTTTGCACATAAATGGTGTTCGAACCCAGTTTATCAACGCTCGATTGCAACTTTCCCCTGAAGGTATCTACGGCCGAAAATACCGCAATAATGGTAAAAATACCAATGGTTATAGCCAAAAGCGATAACATGGTACGCAATTTATTCTGGCGCAACGCATCAAATGCAAAACGGAAACTCTCGCCTATTAGCCTAAAGATTATCATAATTAGAGGTTAGATGCAAAGCCTGTTAAAAGGTTACAGTATATCTTCAAAACTAATTAATTTTTATGGCAGCAAGGTATTAACGGGCTGTATAATTTAACTTAAAATGAAGTAAAACATAATATACTGCAAATGCGTTTGATAAAATACCGAAAAGAAAAATTAAATTCGTATTTTTGCACCTCAAAAAATTCATCAGGAATGAAATTATCACAATTCAAATTTAACTTACCTGAATCATTGGTAGCCAATAATCCGGCTGAAGAACGCGACGAAGCTCGCCTAATGGTTTTACACAAAGACAGCGGTAAAATTGAACATAAAATTTTCAAAGACGTTTTAGGTTATTTCGACGACAAAGACGTAATGATATTGAACAACACCAAAGTTTTCCCTGCACGTTTATACGGCAACAAAGAGAAAACCGGTGCTACTATTGAAGTTTTCTTATTACGTGAATTAAACAAAGAACTCCGCTTATGGGATGTTTTGGTTGATCCGGCCCGTAAAATCCGCGTAGGTAATAAATTATATTTCGGCGACGACGATTTATTAGTTGCCGAAGTGGTAGATAACACTACCTCACGTGGACGTACCATCCGTTTCTTATTTGAAGGTACCGACGAAGAGTTTAGAAAAAACGTTGAAATTTTAGGCGAAACACCACTTCCTAAATACATTAAACGTAAAGCTACTGCCGAAGATAAAGAGCGTTACCAAACCATTTTTGCTAAACACGAAGGTGCTGTTGCAGCCCCAACTGCAGGTTTACACTTTAGCCGTGAGTTGATGAAACGCCTTGAGCTTAAAGGTATTGATTTTGCTGAAGTAACTTTACACGTAGGTTTAGGAACTTTCAGAACGGTTGAGGTTGAAGATTTAACCAAACACAAAATGGATTCTGAGCAGTTTATTATTGAGCAAAAAGATGCCAATATCGTTAACAAAGCATTAGAAGAAAAAAGAAAGATTTGTGCGGTTGGTACCACCTCAATGCGTGCTATCGAATCGGCTGTTTCTGCTAACAGAACTTTAAAAGCGGCTAATGATTGGACAAGTAAATTTATCTTCCCTCCATACGATTTCAGCATTGCAAATTCAATGATTACCAACTTCCACACCCCTGAATCTACTTTATTGATGATGGTAAGCGCTTTTGGTGGCTACGAAAACGTAATGAATGCGTACGAAGTTGCGGTTAAAGAAAAATATAAATTCTACAGCTATGGTGATGCCATGCTAATTATATAAGTTTTGCGGTTGGCGTTTGGCGATTTAGCGCTAAACGCCATACCCTAAACGCTAAACTATGACAAACTACGCTATAATTGTAGCAGGCGGTTCTGGCAATCGGATGCAAACAGAAACCCCAAAACAATTTTTATTGCTCAAAAACCTCCCGGTTTTAATGCATACCATAAAAGCTTTTGCCCAAAGCGAATCTCAACCAAAAATTTTACTGGTTTTAAATAAAGAACAGCAAGGCTATTGGCGCAGGTTATGCGATGAATTTAATTTCCGCATTCCGCATCAGGTTATTGATGGTGGTACGGAACGTTTCCATTCGGTAAAAAATGCAGTTTACACCATCGAAGAAGAGAGTTTTGTAGCTATACATGATGCTGTTCGTCCGCTGGTTTCGAAAACATTGATTGATAATTCCTATAAAGAAGCCGCACAACAAGGAAATGTTATTGCAGCGGTGCAATCGAGCGATAGTGTACGCTTACTTAAAAACGAAAAAACATCGGCTTTAAAGCGGGATGAAATCTATTTGGTACAAACGCCCCAAACCTTTAGCCTTAAAGTGCTTAAAGAAGCTTATAATCAGGAATTCGATAGCTATTTTACTGATGACGCCAGTGTGGTCGAATCAATTGGTTATAATATCAATATTATTGAGGGAGAGCGGAGTAATATTAAGATTACCTACCCTATTGATCTTGAACTGGCTGAATTGCTGCTCAAGCACTAAGATTATAGAAATAGACTGTATCATTCATCTTATTTTTTCAAGAAGTTTGTCACGTTGAACCTATCGAAACGCCTCACACAATGCGTAGGCGAGTCCTTCGATAGGATCAGGATGACAACTGATTATTTATGATACAGTCTATTTTGTTTTTCATCTGCTTTAAAATAAACTTAAAGAGATGCATAAGGGATTGATATATTTTATGCTGCCCTGCCAATAATTTTAAGCAGAATGGCAATCACTGCGATAACCAATAAAACGTGGATTATACCGCCAACATCGCCGAAGCCGTGAAATATAAATCCGATGACCCAAAGTATTACCAATACTACTGCGACTAAATACAATAAATTTCCCATAGTGTTAATTTTTTAGTGTTGTAAATTATTGCAGTATTAACACCTGATTTTTCGGTTTTGTTTAAATTTTGTAAAGATTTATTTGATTTTGTAAGGGTTTCCCGCAGATTTAAGATGGTAAGTGCGAATTAGATCATACCTTTTTATCTGTGCACTCCGCGAAATCAGCGGAAAATAAAACACAATTAATCTCCCGCAGATACAAGAAGATAAACGCAGATTAAACAAATAACTTAAACCATCGGGAAATAAAGTTGCTTTCAAGCATGAAAAGCACATAAAAAAACCTTCCAGTTTTACTGGAAGGTTCCTTATTTTCTTGTTAGTATTCGTCCTCGTTAAAGAAGAAATCTTCTTTAGTTGGATAATCTGGCCAGATTTCCTCAATCGTTTCATAAGGTTCGCCATCATCTTCTAATGCCTGTAAGTTTTCAATAACTTCTACCGGGGCACCAGAGCGGATACCGTAATCAATTAATTCGTCTTTAGTTGCAGGCCATGGAGCGTCTTCCAGGTGCGATGCTAGTTCTAATGTCCAATACATATCATCAATTCAATTAAATTCGTATTCCTTTATTAAGCGCAAAGTATATTAAAATTTTTGAGCAAAACAAACTTATTTTTCAACTATTAAACCCGCGGAATCCAAATGTTTTCTTCCGCGTTAAAATCCATCGTCAGTTTTCGTGCCAAAACAAACAAATAATCGCTTAAACGGTTTAGATAAATCGTTACACGCTCATCTACAAAGCTATTTTCTGCAAGCTCAACAGCTAATCGTTCTGCCCTTCTGCATACACATCTGGCCAAATGGCAGTAAGATACTACAGTATTTCCGCCAGGCAATACAAAATGCTTTAATGCAGGCAATACTTCGTTCATCTCGTCCATCTCATTTTCGAGCAAGGCAATATCCGTATCGTGCAGATCGGGGATTTTCATTTTCGATTTCTCCGGATCGGCCGCTAATGATGCCCCTACCGTAAATAAACGATCCTGAATTTCTTTTAACAGCTGTTTGTAATGCGGATTAATATCCTGGCACATAATTAAACCAATGTAAGAATTGAGTTCGTCAACTGTTCCATAGGTTTCGATACGGTGATGAAATTTTGGCACACGGGTACCACCAATGAGCGATGTTTGCCCTTTATCACCAGTTTTAGTATAGATTTTCATAACTGTATTAGTAGAAAGGTTTAAGGTTTAGGGTTTGCAAAGCCACATGCATACATCATCAACCTCTACTTGTATTAAAGGAAAGACTAAGAATAGCGCAATAAAACCCTAAGCTCTAAACCTTTTATCAACAACCTTAGTTCATTTTCTCCCAATCGCTGCCGCTCTCTTTTAAAGCCTGCAAGCGTGGAGAAACATTTTTCACTTCAGTGTTTAAATAATCATTTTCAATCAATCCATCGCGCATACGTACTATGCGGTGAGCGTGTTGGGCAATATCCTCTTCGTGCGTTACCAGAATAATGGTGTTGCCTTTGCTATGAATCTCTTCTAACAAGCCCATAATTTCGATAGAGGTTTTGGTATCTAAGTTACCGGTTGGCTCATCGGCAAGGATAATAGACGGATCGTTAATCAATGCCCTGGCAACAGCCACACGCTGGCGCTGACCACCCGAAAGCTCGTTAGGTTTATGGTCCATACGGTTACCCAAACCTACATTATCTAAAGCTTTGGCAGCCCTGGCCTGACGGTCTTTTTTACTACTTCCGGCATAAATTAATGGTAAGGCCACATTATCAAGTGAAGTTGAACGTGGCAATAAGTTAAAGGTTTGAAATACGAAACCAATTTCTTTGTTACGCACTTCTGCAAGTGCATCATCGCTCATGTGGCTCACATTGGTACCATTTAAGATATAAGTACCGCTTGTTGGGGTATCTAAGCAACCTAAAATGTTCATCAAGGTCGATTTACCTGAACCAGATGGTCCCATCAATGCTACAAATTCGCCTTTATTGATATCTAAAGAAACCGATTTTAAAGCGTGAATCACTTCAGATCCAATAACATATTTACGGCCAATTTCCTTTATAGTAATGAGTGGTTTATCCATGTTTTTTCTTTTTTAGACATGAGCAATGGCAGGTATGTTACAAGAGATTAAAAATTTGATTGCAAATACTGCTGCTCATAATGCCGGTAACAGCTATTTTTCAATAATTTTAGGAACCATAAAAAACTCATCAGTATGTTTTGCTGCGTTTTTTAAACCTTCTTCGGTAGTAATTTCCTGTTTCACTACATCTTCCCGCCAAACATTAACCGATTCGTTCATATAAACCAGGGGTTTTACGTTGGTGGTATCTAATTCGTTTAATTTTTCCATAAATGATAAAACTTTATTCATCTCCGGAATCAAAACATCAACTTGTTTTTCATCAATATGAATTCTGGCCAAATCGGCTATTTTATGGATGGTTTTCGCGTCTAAATTCATACTATACTAATTTGCTATCAATCAATTGGTAAACCTGCTCTTTCAATATGTCCGAATCATCGGCAACCATTGCGGCAGTATTTATGGGTTTGTGGACGTAAATATCGCAAATTCCCGGCTTACTTCCATACTTTGCGCCATCATCCCAGTTAATTTGCCAAATATTGGCTAAACTTACCGGCACCAGTGGTATTTTTTTATCAATGGCCAAACGAAAAGGACCATTTTTAAATTCGCCGAGTTTTGGCGGATAATGATCATCAATCTTTCCCTCCGGAAAAATAATCAGGCTCATGCCCTTTTCTAAATTTTCGCCAGCTTTTTTAAATGCCCTGAAGGCAGAAATCTTGCTATCGCGGTTTACTGCAATATCAATGGTTTTGAAGAAAATGCCAAGTACCGGATTGTTCAGCAGTTCGTCTTTCCCCATAAAATGATATGTACCATGGCCCATGATGCAGAAAATCATGATATCGAGGTTAGAGCTATGGTTGGCACAGTAAATATAAGTTTGATTGCGATCTAGTTTTTCTTCATAATGATAAGAGAAAAATACACCAGAAAAAAAACTACACAGAAAACTGTTCGCCTTTCTGAAGAAATTCAGGATACCATAATACCTTTCGTGGCGTGATGTTAAATAGTAAAATGGATAAAACAGTGCAAAAAAGAATATAATCCAGAAAAGAAACCATATTCGGTGCAGCTGACGGAGAATTTTAATCATAGAGCTTCAAAAATATAAAATAGGTTGACATAATTGCATTTTATATACACGATTTTTTAAGCTGGTAGAATTTAAAACATTATCATCATTTCACCATATAAGTCATATTAGAACACTGAGCTAATGTGTACTTATATTTCTTATGTGGTTAAGGTTGTAGTCGTTTCCATTAATTTAGCAGAAAACGATGGTGAAGTAATGTATAAGGCAATAATCTAAATTGAGATAAAATTAACTTCATGTTATACAATGCTTGCATTTTATTTTTAATTTCGTGCCATTATGAAAGAAACAGTGGTGAGCGGCATTCGCTCAACAGGAAAATTACATTTAGGTAATTACTATGGCGCAGTAAAAAACTTTGTGCAGATGCAAAATGATTACAACTGCTATTTTTTTATTGCCGATTTACATTCTTTAACAACACACCCTACCCCAGCCGATTTGCACGGTAACATTAAACATGTACTGGTTGAATATCTGGCGAGCGGGATAGATCCGGAAAACAGCACTATTTATATACAGAGCGATGTACCTGAAATTGCAGAGCTTTATTTATACCTGAACATGAACGCTTACATGGGCGAATTGGAACGAAGTACTTCTTTTAAAGATAAAGTACGCGCCAATCCCGATAACGTAAACGCAGGTTTGTTAACCTATCCCGTTTTAATGGCTGCCGATATTTTGATCCACAAGGCTACAAAAGTACCTGTTGGTAAAGATCAGGAGCAACACCTGGAAATGGCCCGCACATTCGGTAACCGTTTTAACCGTTTGTACAATACCGAATATTTCCCTGAACCTTATGCATTTAGCTATACCGAAAAACTGGTTAAAGTACCGGGCTTGGATGGTAAAGGTAAAATGGGTAAATCAGAAGGTGAAGCCAATGCAGTTTACCTGTCCGACGATCCTGAAACGATCCGTAAAAAAGTAATGCGTGCGGTAAGCGATGGTGGCCCTACTGAAGAAAACCAGCCAAAACCAGAGCCGATCCAAAACCTGTTCGATTTAATGAAAGTGGTTTCGAGTGTAGATACCCACCAGCATTTCGATGATCTATACAACAAAATGCAGATCCGTTATGGTGATTTTAAAAAGCAACTGGCCGAAGATATGATTATTGCTACTGCACCAATGCGCGAGCGTATTCAGGATATTGCCAAAGATGATGCTTATTTACGTCAGGTGGCCAAACATGGTGCATTAAAAGCGCGCGAAAGTGCACAAAGAACCATCAGGGAAGTTCGCAGTTTAATCGGGTTTAAAAGTTTTTAATAATTTTAATAGATTTGAGAAGCTAGATATGAGATTTGAGATAAGTTAATTCCTAATCTCAAGTCTCAAGTCTCATATCTCAAGTCTCATATCTAAAGAAGATGCATATAGCAATTGTAGGGAATATTGGTGCTGGTAAAACCACTTTAACTGGCCTTCTGGCAAAAAATTATGGTTGGGAAGCTTTATACGAAGCTGTTGATAATAATCCTTATTTGGAAGATTTTTACAGCGATATGAAACGCTGGAGTTTTAACCTTCAGATTTATTTCCTGAACAGCCGTTTTCAGCAGATTACCGATATTGAGGTAAATAAACGAAACGTAATCCAGGACAGGACCATTTACGAAGATGCCCACATTTTTGCAGAAAACCTGCACGATATGGCTTTAATGACCACCCGCGATCACGACAACTACCGTGCGATTTTCGATAACATTACCTCGTTTATTAAACCACCGGATTTGTTGGTTTACCTGCGCGCATCGGTACCTACTTTGGTTAACAATATTCAGCGTCGTGGCCGCGAATACGAAGCAGGAATCAGAATCGATTATCTTTCTAAGCTGAACGAAAAATACGAAGCCTGGATTAAAGGTTACAAACTGGGTAAATTACTGATTCTGGATAAAGACAAGCTGGATTTCACCAATAACCCCGAAGATTTAGGAACGGTAATCCAATCAATCGAGGCCGAGATTAACGGTTTATTTTAGTCTAAAATCCCAAATAAGGAGTCTAAAAGCTTAAATAACTAACATGTCTAAAATTATCGGAATTATTCCTGCCCGCTACGCCTCTACCCGCTTTCCGGGGAAACCCTTGGTTGATATCGCCGGAAAAACGATGATTCAGCGGGTGTACGAGCAGGCTTCAAAAGCGAAAAGTTTATCGAAAGTAGTAATTGCTACCGATGATGAGCGCATTGCCGATGAAGTAAAAAGATTTGGTGGCGAATTTGTGTTCACCGCATCCCACCACCAAAGCGGAACCGACAGATGTGCAGAAGTAATTGAACAGTTGCCCGGATTTAATATTGTAATCAATATTCAGGGCGACGAACCTTTTATAGAACCGGCACAAATTGACTTGCTGGCGAGTTGCTTTACCGAAGCGAAGGTAGAATTAGCCACCTTAATTAAACCAATCCAAAGTCAGGAAAGCATTTACAACCCAAACAGCCCGAAAGTAGTAATTGATGTAAACGGCCGTGCCATGTATTTTAGCCGTAGCCCAATTCCCTTTATCAGAAATGGCGAGCCGGGTGTTTGGGCCGAAAAACATCAGTTTTACAAACACATTGGTATTTACGGTTATAAAACAGAGGCCTTAAAAGCCATTACCAAACTGCCTCCATCATCGTTAGAAATAGCCGAAAGTTTAGAGCAGCTGCGCTGGATTGAAAATGGTTTTTACATCCAGACAAAAGTTACTGATTTAGAAACGGTTGCCATTGATACCCCAGAGGATTTATTGAAGTTAAATAAATTGCTTAAAGCGTTAAAACAAGAATAGCATTAGCCATTGGTTATAAGTTTAGGGCTTAGAGATTAACCACTACTTCCCTAAACGCCTTGCGCTAACCGCTTATCTACCTAATCACCAATTCCATCTGAATATTACACCGGGTATAAGGCGTTGGCTTGCCGGCAACTTTCTTAAATCCCAGTTTATGGTACAGGTTAATGGCTGGTTTTAAAATGGTATTGCTTTCTAAATAAATTTTAGCTGCACCAAGTGATCTGGCTTTGTCTACAATAGCCGAGGCCAGTAAAAACCCAATGTTCTTGCCCTGCGCCTTTGGCGAAACGGCCATTTTAGCCAATTCGAAATCGTATTCTTCATCATTCATTTTAATTAAAGCGCAAACACCCAGGGGCTCGCCTTCGTATAAAGCCACCAAAATATGGCCGCCCTGATCTAAAATATAACTATGCGGATTATCCAAAGCTTTGTAATCCGATTCTTCCATTTCGAAATAAGTAGATATCCACTCAACATTTAAAGCCCTAAATACTTCCTGATATTCTGGTTTGTAAGCTACAATTTCAACTTTTGCGCTGTCGCGTTCCTTTTTCTTTTCCATCACCCGTCTTAATAATGTTTTTTGTTCCAATAAAAACTCCCACTCACCTATCGCTTCCCAGAGTTTATTTTGTGTTTGTGCCGAAAGCTCTTCAATTGCTGCATCAACATCTATCAGCTGGTCTTTAATTTTGTAAGCCACCTGCTGGCCGGCATCACTCAAGCTAATTACATTCCGCCTGCCATCTTCTTTATCCCGGCTTTCTTTCACATAACCTTTTTTCAGCATTTCGCCAATTATTTTGCTCACCGAAGGATGTGAATGGCCAATTGCTTTAGCCAGTTCGGTTATGGTTTTCTCTTCGCCCTGCGATAAAGAATAAAAAACCGGGAACCATTTGGGCTGCATATCAATATTGTACAGCTGATAAATATTAGCTGCATCTTCAGTTACTTTATCGGTTAGCATCCTCAGCCTGCTGCCAATGGCTACTTTTCCTGTTTGTTCGAAAAAATCCATAAATAATTAATTACGTAATCAGTTACGCAAATATAATTAAATATCTTAAAATTGCTATCTTCATCATAAATTATTGCTTTAACGATCTAAACACGCCATGAAAAAAGTTCTCCTGATAATGCTATTATGCATTGCTGCCCTTACTACCCAATCGCAAGAACGAGTCGGATTATTGGTTAAAACCAATGTTTTGAATGCTTTAGCTAAACGTCCGGCTATATCGGTTGAAAAAACTTTTAAAGATAAATATGGCCTAGAGCTTTCTTATACCACTGGCGAATTAAACTGGGGCAGACATTATGAATTTAATGGTTTCTTATTGCGGGCTAAAATCTATGCTGATGATATCGAAACCAATAGCCTGATACCTTTTTATGGCTTATACGTTGGAAATTTAAATAAGCAGATTGTTTCAAAAGGAGAAGTAGACAATACAGGTTTTTTTTCGATTGGCAGAACACTAAATTTTGATGCCAATTCTTTAAGGACTGGCGCAAACATTGGTTTTTTGTTTATCCCCAAAAAGCGCTTTATTTTGGAAGGTACCACCGCACTAGGCTATGGTAAATATTTTAATGTAAAAAATTACATCACTAACCCCTCCCCGAAAGGATATCTTGATTTTCAGTTATGGTTTTCTGTTGGATATTATTTTTAGTCGTCTGAGTTGTAATAAACCTAAAATTTGTAATTTCGGAACATGAGAAAACTACCCATCTTCGTTATTAGCTGTTTAATTGTATTTTCTGCCTGTCAATCTAAACAAGGCAAAGAAGCCGGATCTGTTGAATTCAAAAATGTTAACCAGAGCATTGCCAAATCATTCTCTGATTTAAAAACGCTTGATACCTTCAAGATAGAGCTTACTGGTAGAAAACCAGAAGATATGGTACTTACTTTTACCATTAAAAAAGCCGATGGTAAAGAGATTTATAATGCCAAAATAAAGGGTACAGAGTTATTGGGTAGCACCGATCCAAATATTGATTTAACAAAAGAGAAAGACCAGATTGTTTTCATCAAAACCATTGCTGATGATTTTTTTAGCGATGAAAATTTTCTCGAACCCGCTGTAATGCCAGAAGATAAGACCGATAATTATGTTCCGGATAAACCACTTTACGAAGAATTGAAAAAAACCGGTTTAAATGGCTTCAAGTATCGTTTGGGTAAAGAAAACAACATTTATATTGCCTGGAGCGAGAAAGAACAAAAGGTTAAGATTTATTATAATTGTTGCTAGTCAGGTACCAATATGAAAAAGGCCGAAGATCTTGCCAACCGCTTACAAGAAGTTTTATTGAATGGTTATTGGATAGCCAATACCAATTATAAAGACCAATTGTTAAACGTTAGCTGGCAAGAGGCTATTCATCAGGTAGGAAATCTAAACACTATTGCCGCACTTACTTACCACATTAACTATTACCTGAATGGACTTTTAAAGGTTTTTAACGGTGGGTCGCTTGAAATTAAAGATCAGTATAGTTTTGATTTACCTCCCCTTCACTCTGCTCAGGATTGGAATCAGTTGGTAGAATCTTTGCGCTCTAATACCGCAGATTTTATTCAACAGGTGGCAAAAATGTCTGACGAAAAGCTTAATGAAGTTTTTGTAGATGAAAAATACGGCACCTACCTCCGTAATATCGAAGCTGTAATCGAACACAGTTATTATCATTTGGGTCAGATTGTATTGATCAGAAAATTGATCAAAAGCCAAACCGTTGTGTAGTCTAATTTTAAACCTTACTCTATTTTAAAAAAAAATGCAGGTATTTTAGCTAAACTAATCGAATAGTTGTATTTTCACGCCCCGTAGCCAAACAACTATTTATCAACGTTTTCTCTGTACATGCTCAAAAACCTCCTCTCCGTTTTTCTTTTTTCGGTATTATTTCTTCCTGTTTTCGCTCAAAAGGCCAGTATTAAAGGTATTGTGGTCGATACGGTAGAAAAAAGGAACCTATCAAACAGCTCCATACTGCTCATTAACAGCAAAGATTCGATCCTGGTTAAAGATATCAGGGCCAAAGCCAACGGCGAATTCGAGCTGGCAAACCTAAAAAAGGGCAATTATACTTTGGTAATCACCTACCCCAAAATGGCCGATTACATCCGCGATATCCAGTTATCTGATACGACGAAGTTTAATCTGGGTAAAATTGCCATGGACAGTAAGGCTTTACTTTTAAATGAGGTGGTAATTAAAGCGCAAAAACAGGCCATTAGCATGAAAGGCGATACCATTACCTACCAGGCCGATAGTTTTGCGGTTAAACCCCACGCTAACGTGCAGGAATTGTTGAGACGCCTGCCCGGTATTGAGGTAGATAGAAACGGCGCCATAAAAGCTGGCGGAAAAGATGTAAATACCTTGCTGGTAGATGGTGAAGAATTTTTTGGAGATGATCCGCTCCTTGCGGCTAAATATTTAAAAGCCAATGCTGTGAGCGAAGTGCAGGTTTACGATAAGAAAACCAAAGACGAAGAACTTACCGGTATTAAAGAAGGTGATGCCAAAGAAAAGGTGATGAACATTAAGCTGAAAGAAAACGCTAAAAACGGTTATCTCAGCACGCTCGATGCCAACAGCGACCTCAGCCATTTTAAAAACCTGGGCGGAATGGTCGGAGTTTACAAAGGCAAATTAAAAACTGCCGTGTTTGCATCCAACAGCAACCTCAATCAGGATTCGAAGGCAAGTGCAGCCATGAGCAAAATAAAAGGGAACGATTACGATGTAATTGAAGTTGGCGATGATGGCAGTTCGGTAATGATTAGCTATGGTGGTGGCGATGACGACGATTATTTTTCACCAACAAACGGCCTGCCCGACGTAACCAATTATGGCGCTCACTTTTCGGATAAATGGAACGAAAACAAAGTAAGTCTTAAATTAAACTATAAAGGCAATAACCGCAATATTGTAGACCGCAACACTTCTAAAAACCAGTCGCTATTGCCCAATGGCACAAATTTCTTTAGCGAGGGCGAATCAAACAGTGATACTAAAAACAGCGGACAAAGTTTAAGGGGTAATGTAGAGGTTAAACTCGACTCTTCTGCCACGCTTAAAATATCGTTTGCAGGTAGTAAAGCCAGAAACAGCAGCGAAGATTACAGCTACAACGAAACCAGAAATGATACCGGCGATTTGGTAAACAACAGCAAACAGACCAATACCAGCGATGGCAATAGCAACCAGTTTAGCGGCAATATTAATTATGCCAAAAAATTTGCAAAGAAAGGCCGTACCCTCTCAATTGATGTGCAGCCAGAAACCAAAAGAAACAGCGATACCGGCGAAAACCTGAGCACCACAAATTATTATGAGAACGGCGTAATCAGACCCGACAACCGGAACTACCTGAACGACAATTCGGGTAAACAACATTCCTTTGCTACCCGCGTATCTTACACTGAACCTTTGAGTAAAAGATTATCACTCCAAACAGCCTATAGTTTTAAAACGATTGCTTCTAACAGCCATAAAATGGTTTTAGATAAAGACCTGAACAATAGCCGTATCGATTCGTTGAGCAATAATTTAGATTTCAATAACTTTTCCAATGTTGGTAAGGCCCTGCTGCAATACCGCGCCAAAAAGTTCTCAGTTTCTGGTGGTATGGAAGCAACCGGAACTACTTTCGAATTTAACGATCTCGACAGAAAAAATAAATTTAACCGCAACTATATCAACTGGGCGCCGCACACCAGTTTCGACTACAGGGTTGGTAAAAACACCAATTTCTCAGTAAGTTATTATGGTAATACCGATCAGCCTGATCTGGAGCAATTGCAACCCCTAAGACAGGTAAACAATCCGCTTTATCAGGTATTGGGTAACCCTAACTTAAAACCATCGTTTAACAATGGTGTAAGCTTTAACATCAATAGTTATCAGCAAAAATCGCAATTGTACATGTATGCTTATGTAAGCTATAATTTCACAAAAAATGCAATTGTAAGTACCAGCACGGTCGATGATTTTAATAAAACCGTTACCAGCTACACCAATTTAAATGGTGTAAACAGTTTGTATGGTAGTGCCAGTTTGCACAAAGGTTTTAGTAAATTGCATTTAAATACCAGTCTCAATATCAGTTATAACCGCAACAATTCGCTTTCGATCCTCAATAACAAGCTTAATAAAAATGTGAGCAATAATCTGAGCATACGTCCGCGGATTGGCTACCACAGCCAGGTTGTGCAATTGGAATATGGGCCTTCTATTACTTTTTCAAACAGCAGATCATCTGTCGGTGCCATAAACAATGGTAAAAGCTATAGTCACACACACGATATTCAGGGCACCATAAACCTGCCTTACAGCACCGAATTTAGCACCAGCATCAATCTGTCTTACCAACCGGCAAACAGCTCATTCAGTACGCCGGTAAATGTGGCCATCTGGAATGCTTATTTATCAAAAAAAATGATGAAAGCCGAGGAATTAGAATTTAAAATATCGGTATCGGATATCTTAGCCGAAAAAATTGGCTACAGCCGTAATGTTGGTGGTAACAACATCAGCGAAAACACCTACAGCTTTATTCCACGTTATGTTTTAATTGGTGTAACCTACAATTTGACCGGTAATTTTGTTAAAGAAGATAAAAAATAATTAAGCATGAAAAACGCATTCTTAACGTTCCTGATAATTTTAACCGCTGTGCTGGTAAAGGCACAAACGGTATTTATTCACAGCGCAAAAATAACTTTCGAAAAGAAGATTAACCAAAAGCAACGGTTTGCAGAAAACGACTGGATATCTGACGATGCCAAAGATAAAATGAGCAAGTACCGCACATCAAACTGGGAATACAATTTTAGCGAAAGTGCTTCAATTTACCGTGCTAAACCGAAAGAAACCCTAAACGATAGTCAGTTCTTTTTCCTGTCGGATGAAAATACAAACGAAATTTTTACCGATTTTGGCAAGAAAACCCGCGTACTGAGAAAACCCATACATGGCGAAGATTTTATCCTGAAAGATACCATCCCCCATCTTAAATGGAAAATTATGCATGATGTACGTAAAATTGCCGGGTACGAATGCCGTAAAGCTATTGCAGTAATTAACGATACCGTTTCGGTAGTTGCTTTTTATACTGATGAAATATTGCTTAGAGGTGGCCCCGAAGGGTTTACCGGTTTACCGGGCATGATTTTGGGTTTAGCCATTCCCCGTTACTATACCACCTGGTTTGCCACAAAAATTGAAGCTAAAAATGTGCCGATCATGGCTATTGCCGCACCAACCAAAGGCAAAAAAACCGACAACGAAAAAGATTTCAAAAAACTGGTTGACCTTTACACCCGTTACGACGATAAAAAGAAGCCCAGAAAGATAGAAGACATCAAAAAAGAAATCTATAACTTATTGTTGTAAACTTATCCGGCAGGTAAATCAGTCAATATCAACCATATAAAATCATCAAAAAATATTCTGGCCACTACCTAAAACCGGCGATAATTTTTCGTACCTTTGTATCCCGTACAAAAGCAATTAACCAGCGATCAAAAACTGGTTGATTTCACAAATTATCAAACATGACTAAGTATATTTTTGTTACGGGCGGTGTTACTTCTTCTTTAGGTAAGGGCATCATTTCCGCATCTTTAGCTAAACTTTTACAGGCACGTGGCTACCGTGTAACCATTCAGAAATTCGATCCGTACATCAATATCGATCCGGGAACTTTAAATCCTTACGAGCATGGTGAATGTTTTGTAACCGAAGATGGTGCTGAAACTGATTTGGACCTTGGTCATTATGAGCGTTTCCTTAACGTTCCAACCTCGCAGGCCAATAACATTACAACCGGCCGTATTTACCAGAATGTAATTAACAAAGAGCGTAAAGGCGAGTATTTAGGTAAAACCGTACAGGTGGTACCCCACATTACCGACGAGATTAAACGCAACATGCGTATTTTAGGCGAAAGCGGCGAGTACGACATTGTAATTACCGAGCTGGGTGGTACTGTTGGCGATATCGAATCGTTACCATTTATTGAAGCTGTACGTCAGTTTAAATGGGAAGAAGGCAATACCAACGCCATTGTAATTCACTTAACACTGGTACCTTATTTAGCTGCAGCAGGTGAGTTAAAAACCAAACCTACTCAACACTCGGTTAAAGCCTTGTTAGAGTATGGTATCCAACCCGATATCCTGGTTTGCAGAACAGAGCACCACTTAAGTTCTGATTTAAGAAAAAAAATTGCCTTATTCTGTAACGTTAACATCAATGCCGTAGTCGAATCGATGGATGCATCAACTATTTACGATGTGCCATTGTTGATGTTAAAAGAACAACTGGATAAAACTGTTTTATCAAAATTAAAGCTGCCAACCAAAAACGATCCGGATATGGAAAGCTGGAAAGATTTCCTTGGCCGTTTAAAAAACCCAACTGCCGAAGTAAGAATTGGTTTAGTGGGTAAATATGTAGAATTACCAGATGCCTATAAATCAATTATCGAATCGTTTGTACACGCAGGTTCGAAAAATGAATGTAAGGTAAAAGTAGAGTATATCCACTCGGAAGGTATTTTTGCTGATAACGTAAAAGAAAAACTAGGTCATCTGCAAGGCGTTTTAGTGGCGCCAGGTTTTGGTAGCCGTGGTATTGAAGGTAAAATTGATACCATTAAATATGTTCGTGAGAACAATGTACCTTTCTTCGGTATTTGTTTAGGTATGCAGTGTGCGGTAATTGAGTTTGGCCGTAATGTTTTAGGCTTAAAAGATGCACATACTACCGAAATTGAAGAAAATACTGCAAATCCGGTAATCAACATGATGGAAGAGCAGAAAAAAATTACCAATAAAGGCGGAACCATGCGTTTAGGCTCGTACCCTTGCGATATTAAAAAAGGTACAAAAGCTTATGGCATTTATGGTAAAGCGCATATTAATGAGCGTCACCGTCACCGTTACGAATTTAACAATGAATATTTAAAGCAATACGAAGAAGCAGGAATGATTGCTTCGGGTATAAACCCACAAACCAATTTAGTTGAAATTGTTGAGCTTAAAAACCATCCATTTTTCGTTGGCGGGCAGTTTCACCCCGAATTAAAATCAACAGTTGCTAATCCTCACCCACTTTTTGTTAAATTTGTCGCCGCTGCGATGGAGTTTGCGAAAAAGAAAACGAATTAAAAGCAGTACAGACACAAATAATGGATAGAAATACCTTTACAGGATTGTTCCTGATTATGATCATTTTGGCAGGATCATTCTACTTCCTGAAGCCGAACGAGGCTGAAGTGAAAAAAGCCAAAGAAACAGAGCGCCTGGATTCTCTGAAAAAAGCCGGCGTTTCGCCAATACAAAAAGATACCACAAAAACTGCAGTTGTTAACCCTGCAGTAGATTCTTTAGCCTTAAAAGGCCCATTTGGTACTGCGATAACCGGAACCGAATCGAACACTGCTTTAGAAAACGAAAACTTGTTAATCACCCTTAGCAATAAAGGTGGTAAAATTTCATCGGTTGAAATTAAAGGTCAAAAAACCTTTGCTGGTCAACCGCTGGTTTTATTTTCAGGTAACCAGAACAAATTTGGTTTAAGCCTTAATGCAGCCGGTAAGGTAATTAACACCAACGATTTATACTTTACACCAACTAAAACCGGTAATACGGTTACCATGCGTGCTAATTATGGCGCAAATGCTTATGTAGAGTATGTTTACGATTTAAAAGCAGCAAGTAACAAAGTTGCTTTCAACATCAATTTAGTTGGCTTACAGCAGGTAATTGCAGGTAACAATGTTGGTTTAAACTGGCAAACTACCCTATTGCAGCAAGAAAAATCAATTGAAAGCGAGCATCGTTATTCTGCACCTTATTACAAATATTTAGATGGCGATGTAAACCATTTAAGTGTTTCTAAAGATGAAAAAGAAGAATTATCGAAAGGTAAAATCCAATGGTTCTCTTTCAAACAACACTTCTTCTCGGCTTCGTTAATTGCCAAACAAGCTTTCGAAAAAGGAAGTTTAGAAGTTAAAATCCCAACCGCTCCTGGCCAGGTTAAGTTCTACGATGCCAACATGCAATTGCCTTATGCGCATACTGCAAACCAGGTTTACGAAATGGAGTTTTATTTCGGTACAAACAAATTCTCTACTTTAAAAGCGCAAGGTTACGATTTAGAACAACAGGTTGATATGGGCTACTGGCCGTTAAAATACATTAACCGTTTTATTGTATTACCGGTATTTAATTTTCTAAATAATTTTAATTGGAACTTTGGTTTAATCATTCTCGTATTAACCATCTTGTTAAAACTTGCCTTATCGCCGCTTACCTACAAGTCATACCTTTCAATGGCTAAAATGCGTGTATTGAAACCAGAAATGGACGAAATCAAAGCTAAAGTAGGCGAAGATAACCCAACACTGGTTCAACAGGAATATTTAAAGCTGTACAAAAAGGCTGGTGTAAACCCGCTGGGTGGTTGTTTGCCAATGGTATTGCAATTGCCACTGGTAATGGCTTTCTTCTTCTTCTTCCCTAACTTGTTCGAGTTACGTGGCGAGAGTTTCCTTTGGATGAAAGATTTATCAACTTACGATGAGTTTATCCGTTTCGGCGTTAAACTTCCGTTCATTGGCGATCACTTAAGTTTAATGTGTGTATTGATGACTATCTCTACATTGATTATGACTTATTTCAATAACCAGGTTTCGGGTGCTACCGGTCAGATGAAATACATTGGTTACATTATGCCAGTTATTTTCTTAGGCGTATTAAATAGCTATCCTGCCGGATTAAACTATTATTACTTCTTAGCCAACTTAATGACTTTCGGTCAGCAGTTCTTAATCCGTAAAATGGTTGACGACGATAAAATCCACGCTTTAATTCAACAGAATAAAGCCAGACCAGCTGACGAGAAAAAGAAAAAATCTAAATTCCAGCAGCGTTTAGACGATTACATGCGTCAACAACAGCAGCAACAACAAACTAAAAAATAATTTAGTTGTGATATACGAACCCCCGATTGCTTAAAGTAATCGGGGGTTTTTAGTTTGGGAGCAGAGGGCGTAGAGCGAAGGGCGGGGAGCGTGGGGCGCAGCGGAATTACAGACAATATTGAGTCTCCTGTTAAAGCTCCCTTGTACACCCAAACTTCTGACTTCCGTCTTCGGTCCCCGGACTCCCCTTTTCGCCTATAATTGTAATATTTGGCATACAAGTTTCTTAATGAGCTAAAAATTTCCAATTTTAGAAGATTAAATCTCAACCAACAAATTAATTAACTTATTAAAATGCATAAGAGACTAACAATTATTCTGTCTTTCGTTGTCAGCCTAACCTACGCGCAAAAGAAGCCATTAAACCACAGTGTTTATGATACCTGGGAATCGGTAGGTTCGAAGCAATTATCAAACAATGGCAATTGGGCCATGTACAGTATTTTGCAACAGGAAGGCGATGCACAACTTTACCTCAATAACCTTAAAACCCATACTAAATTAAATATCGCGCGCGGTCTTAATGCCCAGTTTAGCAACGATTCTAAATTTGCGGCCTTTAATATCCGTCCGTTTAATAAAGATTTACGCCAGGCTAAAATTAAAAAAACAAAGGCAGATGAGCAGCCAAAAGATTCGTTGGGTATTGCTAACTTAACTACCAATGCCATTACAAAGGTAGCCAGGGTAAAATCTTTCAAATTTCCGGAAGAAGGTGCCGGTGTTTTAGCTTACTTAAGCGAAAAGCCTGATACTGCTAAAAAAACAGTAAAACCTGTCGAGAAAAAAGATGGCGAAACAGATTTTGCTGACGATGAACCTGCGGGAAAAGGTAAAACCGATGAAGGAACTGATCTGGTTATCAAAAATCTTATAACGGGAGCAGATAAAACCTATAAATTCGTTACCGATTATTATTTCAGCAAAGATGGTAAGCAATTGGTGTTTACCTGCAGCGGATCTAAAAAAGACAAAACTGCCCCACAGGGTGTGTTTTTATTGAATATTGAAAAAGGCACCCTTAAAACCTTAATTAAAGGCAAAGGAAGCTTCAAAAACTTCACCTTCGACGAGGAAAACGAACACGTAGCTTTTGTTGGAGAGCAAGATGCTGAAAAGAAAGAAATTAAAAATTACAACGTTTACTACAATTCTTTAACGCTGGATACAGCCCAGATCCTGGTCGACTTTGATATGCCTGGTTTGCCTGCAAAATGGACAGTTAACGGCGATGGTAAAATCACTTTTAGTAAAGATGGTAAGAAATTGTTTTTCGGCATCTCTCCTGTTAAGAAACCAAAAGATACTACTATCGTAGATTTTGAAGTGGCTAAAGTGGATGTTTGGAACTATAAAGATGATTATCTGCAGCCTATGCAGCTTAAAAACGCAGATAGAGATGGCAAGAAAAGCTATTTATCGGTAATTGATGTGTATAGCAGCGACCCGAAAGTAATTCCTTTAACGGATTTAACTTTACCCGATGCCAGTATAATTGCTGACGGCGACGCAGACCAGGTTTTAGCTTCAACTGATTATGGCCGTAGAATTGAATCGCAATGGAGCGGTTCTACCAGCAAAGATTATTATCTGGTAAATACCAAAAATGGTCAGCGTAAAAAGATTATCGAAGGTTTAAATGGTTACGCTATGGCTTCTCCGGGTGGAAATTATGTTTTATACTTTGATAGAAAAGCAGGTAGCTGGAATACTTATGCAGTAGCTACCGGAAAGGTAACTACGCTAACTACCGGCTTAAACGTAAAATTTGTTAACGAAGAAAACGATGTACCTGATCTTCCTTCGGCTTATGGTTTAGCTACCTGGACTGAGGACGATAAAGCTGTGTTAATTTACGACAAATACGATATCTGGTCGTTTTCACCAGATGGTAAATCGGCTGCAAAAAACATTACTGCTGGTTTTGGCAGGGCAAACAACCTTACTTTTCACTACGAAAGAGTACAGCAAGACAAAGCTGAAAGAAATTCGGACAAATTTGTTAAAGCGAATGAATTGGTATGGTTATCGGCATTTAATAATGTTACCAAAGAAAATGGCTTTTACCGCACTAATGTAGGTTCGGCTAAAGCGCCTGAGCTGGTGGTAATGGCCAAATTTAAATATTCTGATCTGGCTAAAGCTAAAGATGCTGATGTTTATATTTACGATAAAGCCAGTTATGTAGAGTCGCCAAATGTTTATGTAACCAGCGATTTTAAAGCAGAAACCAAATTAAGCAACACCAACCCGCAACAACAAAACTTCAACTGGGGAACGGCTGAACTGGTAAAATGGACCACACCAAAAGGCTATAAAGCGGAAGGTATTTTGTACAAGCCCGAAAATTTCGATCCGAATAAAAAATACCCGATGATTGCTTATTTCTATGAGAAACTTACCGATGGTTTATATAACTATCAGGCGCCAGCGCCTACACCTTCGCGTTTAAATATCTCCTATTTTGTAAGTAACGGTTACCTTGTTTTTGCACCAGATATTAGTTACGAAACAGGTCATCCGGGCCAATCTGCTGTCGAATACATCAATTCGGGTGTAGAAAGCTTAAAGAAAAACAACTGGGTAGATGGCAGTAAAATCGGTATCCAGGGCCAGAGCTGGGGCGGTTATCAGGTTGCTTATTTAATTACCCAAAACAACATGTATGCCGCTGCATGGGCGGGTGCTCCTGTTGCCAACATGACCTCTGCTTACGGTGGTATCCGTTGGGAAACCGGCATGAACCGTCAGTTTCAATACGAAAAAACACAAAGCCGTATTGGTGCAACCCTTTGGGAAAAACCCGAGTTGTATATTCAAAACTCACCTTTATTTATGTTCCCTAAAGTAAATACTCCGGTTGTAATTATGGCAAACGATGCCGATGGAGCTGTGCCATGGTACCAGGGTATTGAAATGTTTACCGGCCTGCGCCGCTTAGGTAAACCGGTTTGGATGTTAAACTACAATGGCGAGGCCCACAACCTGGTTCAACGCCAAAACCGTAAAGATATTCAGATCCGTGAGCAACAATTTTTCGATTATTATTTAAAAGGTGCCAAAGCACCGGTTTGGATGACAAGCGGAATTCCGGCAACTGAAAAAGGAAAAACATGGGGCTTTGAGCTAACCGATGATAAGCCTTAATTAGTCGGGAGTCTAAAGTCTAAAGTCCATAGTCTGATCACGTTTAAGCGATTGGCTATGGACTTTTTAAGTTGAAGAGCGTTTCCAAAATCAGACTCCTGACCATAGACTGTCGACTTAGGACTTCGTCCTTTGCACTATGAGTTAAAAAAGCTATTTTCACGCAACAAAAACTAAACACATTCAATGGCATTAAGCAGAATATGGTCGGCATTTATTATCGTAGCTATCGTTGTAGCTGGTGTTAAGTGCATTTTCTTTGGGCAAAGCGATATTTTTAACTGGATGGTGATTGGAAAATCATCAGATCCGTTAAACCCTTTAAAACTGGATGGGATTATTGAAACCTGCTCAATTGCTGTTAAACTGTGTATTGAATTGGTCGGCACGCTGGCCTTGTTTATGGGTTTTATGAGTATTGCCGAAAAAGCAGGTGGCATTCGTTTGTTATCTAAAATTATCAGTCCGTTCTTTTCTAAACTTTTTCCTGAGGTACCTAAAGGGCACCCTGCAATGGGGCACATGATTATGAATTTCTCGGCTAACCTGCTGGGATTGGATAATGCCGCCACTCCATTTGGGATAAAAGCAATGGAAAGCCTGCAAGAGTTAAACCCCAATAAAAATGTTGCCAGTAACCCGCAAATTATGTTTTTGTGTTTACATGCCGCAGGTTTATGTTTAATTCCGGTAAGTGTAATTGCCATCCGTTCTACGCAAAATGCCTCCGATCCTACTGATATCTTTATCCCCTGTATGATTGTAACCTTTGTGGGCACCATGGTGGCCATGCTGATTGTATCTTTCAAGCAGAAAATTAACCTCCTGCAACCTGCAATATTAACCTGGGTTTTAGGTATTTCGATAGTGATTGCGGGGATAGTATGGTATGTGAGCAGCTTAAATGCCGCAGGAGTTACTTCCTTTTCGGGTTTGTTAAGTGGCGGATTGATCTTGCTAATTTTTCTGCTAATTGTACTGGGTGCACTTTATAAAAAGATTGATATTTTTGATGCTTTTGTAGCTGGTGCCAAAGGAGGTTTTGAAACTGCTATTAAAATTATTCCCTATCTGGTAGGTATTCTGGTTGCCGTTTGTATGTTAAGAACCAGCGGAACCTTTGATGTGGTGATGAACGGTATTAAACACATTTTCTTGTTCTTTGGTGCTGACACGCGGTTTGTTGATGCCTTGCCAACAGCTTTGATCAGGCCTTTGAGCGGTGGCGCTGCACGGGGTATGATGGTGAGCACCATGATTACCAATGGCCCCGATTCTTTTGCCAGCAGGCTATCGGGTGTATTTCAGGGAGCATCTGATACTACTTTCTATGTAGTAGCCGTTTATTTTGGCTCCGTAAGCATCAGAAATACCCGCTATGCTATTGGGTCGATGTTACTGGCCGATTTAATAGGTGTAATTACAGCCATTACGATGGCCTACCTGTTTTGGCCAACGTTAAAATAAATAAATGCATAAAAAATCCTTGTTCGGCTAAACCAAACAAGGATTTTTCTTTTATGAGCATTATTTAAGAAAGGTTTATGAAACCGAAGCAGGCAAAGAGATTCTATTGATAATTTCATCAATGGCATCTGGATCAATGGCTACATTTTTAGATGCACACCACTTTTCGCTCTTGTTATCTAACCAGATGCAAAAAGAATGATAGCCATCTAAAACTACGGCATAAGTTTCATGAAAATCATCTTGAATACGCATGCAAAATCCTTTAAAAATTTTGCCTCTAACAATGAATTGCAGGGTTGAATAATTTTCTAACATGGCTCATTATATTTTTGGTTAAGTTATAACACTTTGTTAACGAGAATGTTTTGTTAATTTTAAGGAATTAATAAGTTTTTTCGCTATCGTTAAAACAGGCTTAACCTATGTTTAACATATTCGAATAGCCTTTAGCTATTAAACGCTTTTTTGCGGGCAAAAATATCTCACATTGTAAATTTAATATCGTCCGCCCTTTCTTTACAATCGCCGTTTCGGCTACAATTTCATCACCTTCGCTTGCAGTAGCAAAATAATCAATGTAATTGTTTACCGTGGTAAACCGGTCATTCAAACCCATGGTAAAAACAGTGGCACCAATCAAATCGTCAATAATCCCCGCAGTTACCCCGCCGTGTAAAATCTGATAGGGATTGGTCATTTCTTTGCGCACGGTGTACTGGCAAACTAAAATACCGTGCTCTGCCTTTATCAAAACAGGCGCCAGCCAGTTCATAAAATTAGAAGGCGATGCCGTAATGACCTTACCTATCGATTCTCTCAAAAAATTTAGTCTTTGTTCGCTTAAAGATACTTCCATCATAATGTAAAATGTAAGGGTGTAAAATGGACAGGTTAAAAATAGGGAAAATTGTTGTAGTCCATAGTCCATAGTCCATAGTCCATAGTCCATAGTCCATAGTCCATAGTCCATAGTCCATAGTCCATAAGATGGAACGGTTGCCAGAAAAAAGGTTTAACCAGGTGTTAAAAAAAAGAAAATGGAAGATATAAATACCTCCCATTCTCTAAACGAAACACCAAACAATATGGAAGATGTAATGATGTAAAACGGATGATGGAGGTATGAGTTGGCAATTTACAGTTCACATTTTTCACTTTCCATCTTACCTTTTCCACCTTCCCTTATTCTTTCTAAATCGGTATAATAACTTTAAAACTCATGTTCCTGCCCATATTGTAAATGCCTGAGCGGCCATTTGGCGAAGCTGTGTAATACTCAAAATACTTTAAGCGGTTTAAATTTGACTGGTAAGCGGTGTTGAACAAATTATCAACCTGGATAAAAACATCAAATAAGGTTTTGTTTTTTCTGCTTACAATTGTCGATCCGATACCTCCATTAAATAATGCATAACCTTTGGTAAAAGTTTCGGTATCGTCTAAACCATAAAACTTATGTTGATCGGCAAAAATAGCTGCATCAATTTTAACGTAAGGTTTACTTAAAAAGCCAATAGGCTGTTGCGCTGTAGCTTTAAGCTCCGATCGGATTTGCAAAGGTGGGATAAAAGGCAGGTACTTAGCCTTATCGCCATGCTTAGCCAAAAGTTCTTTATTTTGGTTTAAGCCCACCACATAAGCCATACTGTTGTTAAAGCTTAACCATTTAATGGCAGCAGGATGCAGGTTAACCGTTACTTCTGCACCATACAACCTCGCTTTTGATTGCTGGTACTGGTAAGTTAAATTACCCGGCACAATAACCACCGGATTACCGTTAGCATCAGTTAATCGCGATTGATAGATGTAATTCTGAATATTGTTGTTAAAAAGCTCCAAACTGATATCGGCATCTTTTAAATAGGCAATCAGACCAATATCTTCCTGCAGGTTAAATTCGGGCTTAAAAGTTCTGTTACCCAAATAAACAATGTGTGCACCCGGATCCAGTCCATTCGAACCAATTTCGGTAATGTTTGGTGCACGATAGCCGCGGGCAATATTTGCTTTGATTAATAATTTATCGGAAATGTTATAGGTTAAGCCTAAACTTCCCGATACACCATAATAATTTTTACTAAATGAGGGGAACTGCAAATGTCCGCCAGCAGTTGTTGCGTTAACTTGTTTGCCAAAACCGGTTTGTGCATCGGTACCTACATAAAAATCATCCCACTTAATGTTCCTCCTATCCAGCCTGATCCCACCCGAAATATCTACCTTACCAAATGTTTTCTTGGCAAAATAAAAAGCACCAATATCAAAGAGATCATAATCTGGAATAGGAAAATCGGTAGCAGCCTTGCTCCTGTTGGCCTGGTACATACCGTTTACCCCAATGGTACTTTCAATCCCCGAGAAATCAGGAAGGTTGTATTTAAGGTCGTAATTAAAAGTATTTAGCACCACATAAAGGCCAGCTTGCTGAGGTACAGTTGGGTGATTATATTCGCGGCGCACGCTTTGCTGGCCTCCCAACAAGAGGTTAAGATCGCTGTTACCAAATTTAAACTGACTGGTATTGTAAAACCGGTAATGCTGAATGTGCTGATGCAAAGGATTTATTCGGTAAGTATTCAATTCGTTATCGGGTACAATGGGCCTTTTTTTGATATCGTCGCCATCATCGAACACCTGGCGCGTAAATTTCCTCGAAAGCGAATCCCTGCTTCCATCGGGTATTTCCATTAAATTATCGTAGTAGGTTACCGCTGTTTTCGAAAAACCCCAATGTTTATCCACTCTTCCAGAGGCAGAGAAATTATATTCCCTGAAAGCCGTACCATAAACTAAACCATCTATCTTATTTTCGTAATTGTGCGCTGTTTTTCCAGTCCCTCTGATGGTAAATTTCCAATCGTTTTTAATATAAGCCAATCCAAGCGATGCACCAATCATACCATTATTGGTTTGGTAGTTGGTTGTAAAATCGCCTTTTAACTTTCCATTTTCAAAATTAGGGCTATAGGGAATCATATTGATTACACCTGCCAATGCATCCGATCCATAAGTTAAACTGGCCGGCCCCTTTACTACTTCGGCCCTCGCAATTCCGTACTCATCAACCTCAATACCATGCTCATCGCCCCATTGTTGTCCTTCCTGCCGCAATCCATCGTAAAGTGTTAAAACCCGGTTATAACCTAATCCGCGGATAAATGGCTTGGAAACATTCGGACCAGTGGTAACTGCCGTAACCCCGGGCACTCCTTTTACAATCGCTTCGATCAGATTGGTATTTACGTTCTGATCCATCGATTTTTTAGAAAGAACAGCAATAGGTACCGGACTTTTACGTAACTCGGTTGCACGGTTTACGCCCGTAATCACCACATCCTTTAAATTAGCCTCCATCGAAATGAGATCGACGTTTAGGAAAGTGGTATCGTTGTTCACCGTAATTTTAATCTTTTTGTTCTGATGCCCAACACCAGAGAATAAAACATCGTAACTACCCGAAGGCACATTGGTAAAGTGGTATGCACCAGTTTGGTTTGATTTGGTTGACTTATTTAAATTTAAAATTTTAACAGTAATATTTTCGGTTGGGTTATTTTGCGAAGTAACAGTGCCCTGCAATACAGTTTCCTGACCATTGGAAACGAGGCAAATAAAAAGAAAAGAAGTAAAGAGTATAAGAGTTTTCATCAACTGTTGTTTGTCTAAATATAATTTTAGACAAATCTAAATTTAAATTTATACTTATCAAATAAAATATTTAGATATTTAATAATACGACTGTTTTTGATGATTTTTATTTAAATTATTATGCTGATCTTTATCATGATATGCCTTAGTAAAGATGAGGCTTGAGGAAAAAGCAGCAATTAAATTCTAAAGAGTTAAAAATCAATCAAAATGGATAATCAAGACCCTTCATTATTAAAAGATGGCGATAAATGTTTAGTTATTGGTGGTACGCATAAAGGAAAATCGGGTACGGTTAGGGATATCAATACCAGTAAAACCGGCCATATTACCATTACCGTGGTGCAGGAAGATACCGTACGCTTTAAAACCCTTGGAAAAAATGTGGTGGTTACCAAAGTTGTGAGCCACTAAACTATGACGTTTTAAACAAAGTAATTTGAAGTTTTAAACAAACTTCATTTTTCAATTGTCAGTTAATTTTGTCTTATAAAAAAACAAAAGATGAAATTAAAAGACAATTACAATGGCGTTCTTCAGCAACCGGTAGGTTCTGGATTTAACGCAAAATCGACTGTATACGATGTAATTAAAGGCATCAACCTGAACGGAAAAACCATTATTGTTACCGGTGGATATGCAGGCATAGGCCTTGAAACCGTTAAAACCTTTGTCGCCGCGGGGGCTAAAGTTACCGTACCCGCACGGGATATGGCCAAGGCTCAAAAAAACCTCAAAGGAATAAATAATGTAACCATATTGGCTATGGATTTAATGGATGAGGCTTCTATACTTACCTTTGCAGAAAGTTTTTTAGCCGATAACGATAAGCTGGATATTCTGGTGAATAATGCAGGTATTATGTGGGTTCCTTTACTCCGTAATCAACGGGGTTTCGAATCTCAGCTTTCAACCAACCACCTGGGGCACTTTCTGCTTACAGCAAAGTTATGGCCCGCTTTAAAAAATGCAAATGCAGCCCGTGTAATTAACCTGTCCTCCTTTGGCCATCAGATTGCGCCATTTGATTTTGAAGACCCTAACTTTCTAAACCGCGAATACCAAAGCCTGCAAGGTTATGGTCATTCGAAAACGGCCAATAATCTTTTCACAGTAGAGTTCGATCATCGCGCAAAAAACTTTGGTGTGCGTGCTTTTGCGGTGCATCCGGGGTCGGTTAACGATACCGATTTAGGCAGGGTAGCGCCAATGGCTTTGTTTCAACAAATGGGCACACATGATGAAGACGGCCATTTAAAACCTGAAGTGGCAGCAAAATTAAAGAATATTGCCCAGGGCGCAGCCACAACAGTTTGGTGTGCAACTACACCACAGTTAAATGAAATTGGTGGCGTGTATTGCGAAGATGCAGATGTTGCCGAACTGGATGAAGGAAATATTGTACACAATTACGAAGATCCGGCCACATTGCGTGGCGTAAAACCATATTCGCTTAATGCAGATCAGGCGCAACACCTTTGGACATTAACTGAGCAGCTATTAGGTATTTCATTTCAGGTTTCCTAAATCTCTCATCTTAATCAGGCCGAAACCATTTTTCCGGCCTGATTAATTGTTTAAATTTATCAACAGATTATATGGAGTACGAAACCAACTATATTGACCCCAACATTAAACTTTCGCTGTTTACAGGCAAGATTTTTAAAACCGAAGTAATGTTCGAAAACCACATGCTGGTTTGGTTCATTGCAGGTGAAACCAAAATAATACAAGCTGCAGGCACCTATATCTTTGGCGCGGGTGATATATTTCTGATTCCACGAAACCAGCTGACAACGGTAATTAATTATCCTAAAAACGGACAAGCCCATCAGGCGGTAGCCATGCATTTAACCAAAGAAAAACTGGAGGATTTTTACAGTAGATTTAAACCTGAAGGCAAATCGCAGCCGCTGCAGCAAGTATATAAATTTGAAAAACACCCCTTGCTCGAAAGTTGTTTTGCATCGCTAATTCCCTATTTTAAACTGGGCACCACATTGCCACCGGCCATTGCAGGTATTAAAATTGATGAGGCCATTAGCATTTTGCGTAACATTGATCAGAGCGTAGATGGTTTACTGGCTAATTTTGAAGAACCCGGAAAAATAGACCTCACGCACTTTATGGAACAGCACTATATGTTTAATATGCCGCTGGATAAGTTTGGCTACCTCTGCGGTAGAAGTTTAGCCACCTTTAGAAGAGATTTTGAAAAAATTTACCACACCACGCCTCAAAAATGGCTTACCGAAAAGCGGTTACATCTGGCACATTATCAAATTGCCGAACAGAAACGTAAGCCCAATCACGTTTACCTCGAAACCGGTTTCGAAAATCTTTCGCATTTCTCTTATGCATTTAAAAAGCATTTTGGCTACCCTCCACAGGTTTTGGCAGTAAAAGCCAATTAAATCTGTTTCATTTTAATTCATAGTTACCACATAACCATTGCCTTTAAAACCGAACTCACTAGGATACAGTGACTTTCAAATATTCGCATCTAAAACTTACACTATCGTGATTTGAGTGGCTACAAATGGCATAATTTTTATAATTTTAACGGCAATATGCCGATGTCTTTAACCCCGCTTTCCGAAGCAGATTTGTTGCAGTTTGAAGATCAACTTGCTGACCAGGAAAAGTCAATTCACGAAAATTTCGCGAAGCTGATTCAACTGTACCAGCGCTTTGAATTAAATGAGCAGACCCTGAATAAGTTTGAGCATAAGGCTTCTGCTATGCGCATTAAAAGCGATTATGAGTTAAAGAAAACGCATTGGGACGGTGAATTGGCAGAATTAAAAAAGCAGTTTAAATTGCTGGATAACCGGATTGTGGCTGCAGAGCAAAAAATGTCGCGCGGTATACCAGACGATTTGCTGATTATGGAAAAAATGATTGCCGAGCAGGAACTGATTGTAGCCGACCAGGAGAAACTAAACCAGGCCGAAACAGCATTAATCAGTCATGTACGCGAAATCGATATTGAATACGGAAAACAGCAGGAAAAACTGAACCAGCAACGTACGCAGCCCAAGGCAGAAAGTTTAACCGATATTACCGAAAAACTAGCTGAGCTGCGCGCCGCAGAGCAAAAAACAAAAATGAAGGCAAACTTAATTGCCCTCCTGCCCGTTTTAGGTATCCCTTTATTGTTCGATTACCTGACTAAAAATTTTGGTTTATTAAGCAACCAGCCTACACATTCGTTAATAACCGGGCATTTTATTTTTCTGATCGTTTTAATTTTGGTTGAGATATTTTTAGCCGATAAAATCCGTAAAAAGGTTTCCGTTTACTTAGCCTCAGGCTATTTAAAAACGCAACTGAAGCATTTAAGACAATATGCTGCAGAAAATCAGCAAAGTATTAACAGGATTGAAAAAACCTATAAAATTAAGCTGGCAGATATTAATGCTTAAAATTTATTAATTGGCCACCGAAATGCCTTGCAAATTAACCTCATCCGTTATTCTGCGTTTGCGGTAGCGGTTAAAAGCTATAAACAGCATAAGCACAAGTAAAATGAGGGCTAAATTTGCTACACCCAATAAAGTTTGACTTTTAACAGCAAACAGATTGGCCATTCCGTAACTAAATACCGAGCTTACCATATACATTGCCCCACCGGTAAAGCCACTCGCCATACCTGCATTTTTAGAGAAACGGCTAAGACAATAGCCATAAATAATATTAAAAATAAAGCCACCACATAGGTGAATACATACGGTAAAACCAATTAAGGTATAAAGATTACTCACAAAGGCAGCGCTGCTGATCATTAAAACCACAATACTTAATTGAAAAATCAATGCCACAGTTACCTTACGTGCCAGGGGCACATCTATCAATGATTTTGCGATAATCCCTCCAACCATTAACGATAACCCTGATAATAGCGAGCTGTAGCCGGTAACCACAGCCGAATAACCGAAAATACGTTCGATGATAAAAGGACTTGATAAGCTGTAAATCACTACCAAACCAAAACAAACGCCAAGTACCCCTAATCCCAGCATAAAATCGGGTGTTTTAAGCATTTTACCATAGGTTTCGGCTATGGCTTTGGCTTTAAAAGGATGAAAGTATTTTAAAGATTCGCCACTATAAATTAATTCGAGTACTAAGAATGCGAATGAAAGCATACCCAAAAAGTAAAAGTTGGCACGCCAGCCAAACAAACTTTGCAGGTAGCCCCCTAAAAATGGCGCCATAATAGGTGCACAAGCCCAGATAATGGCAAAAAGGCTCACATAATGTTTTAATTTAGCGCCACTGTAAAGGTCAACAAAATATGCCCTTTTCCCTACCACAATCAGCGCAATGGTAATGCCCTGCACAATACGCATGGTATAAATTAGATTAATATCGGACGTGGCTGCAATAATAAAACTGGTTAATGAGAAGAGTGCTAAAGCAAAAACATTGATTTTAAAACGACCAAAACTATCTAAAATACTGCCAATAAACAGCTGGCTTACACCAATACTGAACATAAACAGCACCAGTGAAAGCTGAACTGCTGAAGCAGATACCTGCAAATCTTTAGCCATGGCAGGCAATGCCGGTAAATAAATATCGGTGGCAAAGCCTGATAACGGGATGAGTGCAAATGCCAGAATGGTGCTGAAGCCCTGATGGTTTTCTTGTAAGGTTTTCATTAATGTGTTATTACGATAAACGCCTTACAAAAGACCGATCAGTCTTTTGTAAGGCGTAAAAAAATTAATTTCCGTGGGCTGCCTCAGAAACAGTTTTCCAGGTTTCGAAAGTGTTTAAGCGCTCTCTGTAAGCCTGTGTTACAGCTGCATAAGCAAATTTGCCGAAAAGTACACGCAAAGGAGGATTACTATTATCAACCAAATCGAGTATCGGTGCAGCTGTTGCCTGTGGATCGCCGAAGATACCCGGAGTTGATGCCGCTTCCTGGAAACCTTGTTTTACCGGGTTATAGGCATCAATACTGGTGGTTTGTGCTGCCGAAGCTCCTGCCCAGTCGGTGGTGTAGCCATTAGGTTCAACCAGAGTAACATGAATTCCAAAATCTTTTACCTCGCTGGCCAGTGTTTCGCTCAAACCTTCTACCGCAAATTTAGATGCGTTGTAAATACCCAGTACCGGTAATGTTACTAAACCTAAAAAGCTTGATACCTGTATGATGTGGCCGCTCTGTTGAGCTCGCATTACCGGCAATACGGCCTGCGATAACCAAAGTACGCCAAAGAAATTGGTTTCCATTTGGTTACGGGCTTCAGCCTCGCTGGTTTCTTCAACTGCACCAAACAAGCCATAACCTGCATTATTGATCAGCACATCGATCCGTCCAAAATGGGCAGCCACTTCGCTTACGGCGGCAAAACTTGCATCCCGATCGTTCACATCTAATTGAATGGGTAATAACTGATCGCCAAATTGCGCTTTCAAATCTATAAGCGATTCGAGATTTCTTACTGTTGCGGCTACTTTGTCGCCACGTTTTAAAAATGCTTCGGTCCAGATTTTACCAAACCCGCGCGAAGCTCCTGTGATTAAAATTACTTTTGACATTTTATTTTTTATTGGTTTAATTGTTCTTTGGTTCAATGGTTCATTAGTCATTGGTTCATTGATCAATAGTTTATAGCCAATTCGGTTAACATTACCTTCTGACTAACTAATTGGTAATTGTATTTTGTTTATTGTGTATTGTATTTTGGTTATTGGTCTTTGGTTATTGGCCTTTGATAATTGCTATTTGATTATTGATTACTTAAATAATATACCAATCGGTCTTTATTTTTTTAAAAAAAATTAAATCAGGTACGATTCAAAGTCGGCTTTAATGGCATCCGTGATGATGTTCATTTGCTCGCTGGTTTCCAATACTTTACTGCATAAAATGGCCCCTTCAATCATGGCAAAGGTTTTAATGCTGAAGTTTTTGGGGTTCAAATCTGCACGCAATTCTCCGTCTTCAATGCCATCGCTCGCGATATTAAAAAGCCTTTTCTGAGCAGAACGGATGCCCTTTTTTACATATTCTTTTATGCTGTCGTTTGTATCATCGGCTTCGGTGCCAAAATTCAATAAAGGGCAACCTCCATCTTCAGTTTTAATATTTTTGTAGGCTTCAATCAGGTTAAAAAGCTTCTCTTTTGCTGTTCTTCCTTGTGACACTGCCCTATCCAGCGAGTTGGCCAGCGAAGTGGTTAAATAAAAGAAAGATTCTTTACAAATTTCGTCCTTGTTTTCGAAATTGCCATAAATCCCACCTTTGGTTAATTTGGTCGCTTCCATAATATCGCTCAGCGATGTTGCCGCCATCCCCTTTTTATTGATAATGGTGGCTGATTTTTCTATAATAAATCTTCTGGTGCGCTCTGCTTTATTCATGATTGTAGATTTAAGCCTCAAAATTAAACCATTTGGTATATTTTAACGAATACATTTAAAAAAAAGACTTTTATATTACTTATGCCTTGTTTAGCCTAGTTTAATCAGCTTCGCCATTGGCATCACCCGTTAATACCGCACTCATGTAATCAAAAAATGGGCGCATGGCGGCAAAAGTTTGCCCAGCCTGTTGCAGAAAGCCTGGATCGAGCACTTCTTTATCTTCAAATTTCCTTACCAGCAGAAACTGTTTGTAGCGCAACAGATCAATTTCGGGATCATCTTTAGCAAAACCTTTAGGTGCCGTGGCCAGCTGTTCGCCTTTTAGTGTACCAAAATTGGCCACAAACTCTTTACTGCCTATAATTTTCCTGATCGGTGTGCCATCAAAAGCAATATCTTCTCTAATCAGCTTGATATCTGCCGGCGATGGTGCCCAGAATCCGCCAGCTACAAAACTGTTGCCTTTCTCAATATGAAAATAATAGCCACCTCTCCTTTGTTTAGTTGCACGCTTAAAACTACCACTCCAGTGCGATTTATATGGGGTTTTATCTTTTGAGAAACGGGTATCGCGGTAAATCCTATACAGGCTTTTCTTTCCGCTCGGGGTTTCAATTACATCGGTTAAATTGAGTACGCCTAAAAGTGCAGATGCAAATTCTTCAATGTAAGTTTGTTGCGTTACAAATTCATCTTTATGGGCGTTAAACCAGTCCCTCGTGTTATTTTCTTTTAACTGGATTAGAAATTCGATGGTCGATGCGGGAATTGTAACAGTAGCTGTGTTGTTTTTACTCATTTTTCAGGCTTAGAATGGAATCAAATATAGTGAGGAAAATGGGAAGGTGTGTGGTAAACTGTAGATTTGTATTTCCATTGCGTTAAGATTACCATCCGATAGCTATCGGATCAAGCTGGCAATGACGGCCTGTTCTAAGGGATTGCATAAGATGTGCTCCACCACGAGTATGTAAAGAGCTGGCATTTCGAACGGCCCCGATAGCTATCAGGGCAATGGAATGGAGAAATCTGATTAAATAGATTTCTCCGTTTCGCCCCTGGTGAAAAACCAGCTGCTTCAGTCGAAATGACGATCCCTATAAATCTACTTCTTCTAAATCAACTTAATGGTAAAGCGGGTGTCGTTTTCGCTGAAAGTTTTTAATGAGAATTCGAAGCCATGGTTGAGCAGAATTTCCCTTACCAGGGTTAAGCCAATGCCCTGACCATCCTTTTTAGTACTGAAGAATGGACTAAACAAATGTTCGGTATTTTCGGGCGAAATGCCCTTTCCTGAATCGGTAATGACCAATGTTTTTCTGCCTTTATCAAAAGAGAATTGGATAAAACCATGATTACCAATAGCCTCAATGGCATTTTTTATAATGTTAATGAGCGCCTGCTCCACTTGTTCTACATCGGCCAGAATTAGATAAGGCTCATCAGTCAAATCGAGTTTAAATTTAATGTGCTTTTCATTTGCTTGAAAAAACATCAGTTCAGCAACTGATTTAAGCAAGGCTGTTAAATCAATCCGTTCTTTTTTAGCTACAGGGATTTTAACCAGATCGGCAAAGTTGCGCATAAATAGATTGAGGTTCTGGTTGCGGTCGACGGCAATTTTAAGTGCATTTTTAAGCTGATCGTCGGCTTCGTTTACCCACAAATGCTGTTGAGCCAAGGCGGTATTCATAATCGAATTTACAGGGCCAACAGTATTGTTTAATTCGTGGGCCATCATACGGATGACTTTACTGTAAACATTTTTTTCGGCCTCAAAAATCTCGGCAGTAACTTCCTCCATCATCACAAAAACACGTTCGAAACCCCGGTCCATAAACCGCGATTTCTGGATTTTAAAGGTACGCAAGCCATCCATACGGATCGTCCGGGAGGTTCCGGTTTCCATATCCTGAATTTGATTAGACAGCAATTCGGGATTAACCTGCAATACGGCAGTAGCGATGGGGTTAATTTGTTTAATCTGCCCGTCAAAATCTAACACAATAATGCCGGTTGGTGACGTCTGGATCAGTTTTTCGAGAAAAAAATGCTGTTCGTGTTGTTTGGTACGTTCCTTTCGCAATTCATCTATCATCCGGTTATATACATCAACCAGTTCATCAACCTCTTTTTTGCCTGTAAACAAAAACTTAACGTTAAAATCCTGGTCTTTTATAGCAGATATCCCCTGCCTTAAATAAGTAAGTGGCTGAATAAGCTGTTTGTAAAGATTGAGCGAAATGATTACCGAAATGATGATGAGTACTTCAGTAAGGATAAAAAAAACTTTATTATCCTGAAAGATAAAAAAGCTCATCACCAGGCAAATCAGGTGCAGGATAACCAGAAACAGGATGTATTTAGTCTTCAGTTTCATTAAACGGAATTTGATATTTTTCCAGGCGACGGTAAAGCGCATTCCGGGTAATCCCCAGAGATGCAGCTGCTTTGGTAATCCTGTTTTTATGGAAATTCATGGCTTGCTTAACCATTTCGGCCTCCATTTGGTCTAAAGTCATGGTACCCACGCCCGGCAATTTTACTTTTTCGTTTTTTAATGGTGATAAATTTAACTGGGTCTGGAAATCATCGGGTCCCAGTTCTTCGTTTCGGCTGATTAAAACGGTTCTTTCGACCAGGTTTTTTAACTGGCGGATATTGCCGGGCAAAGGCAAGCGTTGCAACCAGCGCATGGCCGCCCCTGAAACCGTTAAATCGGGGCGGTTATAAATTTCTTTCATGTTATTGATGAAGAAATTTACCAGCAAAGGTATGTCTGCAGCGCGTTCCCTCAGCGCAGGCAAATGAATGGTAATAAAATTAATGCGGTACAAAAGGTCTTCCCTGAAAAAACCGGCAGCAACCATTTCGTTCAGGTTTTTGTTGGTTGCACAAACTATGCGGGCATCAACAGTTTTGGTGCGGCTGCTCCCTAAAACCTCGTAGGTCCTATCTTGTAAAACACGCAGCAACTTTACCTGACTCGCGGTTTCCAGGTCGCCGATTTCATCTAAGAAAATGGTTCCTTTATTGGCTATTTCAAAGCGCCCCACCCGATCAAAACGGGCATCAGTAAAGGCACCCCGTACATGGCCAAACATTTCACTTTCGAATAACGAAGCAGAAATACCGCCCAAATTCACCTTTACAAAAGGTTTTGTTGTGCGGGTACTGTTCTCGTGTATGGCTTCGGCAATGAGCTCCTTTCCGGTTCCACTCTCGCCGGTAATTAAAACCGAAGCATTGGTGCCGGCTACATGGCCAATGGTTTCTAAAATATTTAACAGGCCGGCGTCTTCGCCAATAATCTGTTTAAAGTTGTATTTTTTATCGAGCTCTTTGCGTGTACGCGATTGTGGCTGTTGCTGATTGAGCTGAAGCAGGGTTTTTACCGACTGTAGCACATAATCGTTATCCCAGGGCTTATTGATAAAATCGTTTGCACCAAGTTTCATGCCTTGAACGGCCAGTTCGATACTCGCCCAGCCGGTAATCAGGATAATCGGAACCGTAGCATCAAAATTTCTGATCTTTTTGAGCAATTCCATACCTTCTTTTCCCGAAGTATCGATAGAAAAGTTCAAATCAAGGATAATGAGCTCAGGGTTTTGCGTTTTAACGATTTCAAAAGCTTTAATCGCTTCATCTGCGATAAGCACTTCATTTCCTGCGCTTTTTAGCAGTAGTGAAAGCGAAGTCCTTACCGCAATGTCATCATCAACAATTAATATCATATACGAAGTTAAGATAAGTATTATTCTTCATGCAATGCAATAGCGGGATGAATGCCTGCAGCCTGTTTACCGGGATACAATGAGCAGGCAAAAACCAGCAGGTAAATAAATAAAACAGATAGCAACATGGCCACGATATATACACTTGCCGGAATATTGAAAACGCTGAGCAATGGAAACTGAATGGCAAAAAAGCAGCCTACCATGAGCGACATGGTAGCCAAAATCATGGCCTCCGTTACCAATTGAAAGCTTACTGAACTGCCGCTGGCACCTATGGCACGCCGCAAGCCAATTTCGCTTCTTCTTTTATTAATATTGTACCATAAAACACCGAACAAGCCTAAAGCTACGTTGATGATGAGAAAACTGGCAATGATGATAAAAATAACCATCGGGATAATGGTATCTTCGTTTTTAGCTTCGCGCATTTCACTAAGGTGCTGTATTTCGACCGAATTTTTCATCGTATTGGTCATGAACTTGTACAATTGGCTTTCGAAAGTAGCATCGGCTCCATCACGAACTTTAACCAATATGTGGCTGTTATTCCTAAAGTATCCGGTATCCAGGCGGGTAAACATGGCGTTACCTGCCGGCCAGAAATCGCCATTTGCTTTAATATCCTGCACTACGCCAATAATCTTCATTTTTTCTTTATCGTCGTAATCGCCAATCAGTTTACCGATGGCATCCCCATTACCAAACATCTGTTTCTTTAATGTTTCATTAATAATGAAGTTTTTATTTTTAGTTACCGCATCTTCAGGTGAGAACCATCTGCCGGCAACCAGTGTAATGTTCCATACCTTTTTATAGTCGGCACCCACCACATAACTGTTTACATACCCGAAACGTTTTCCGTTTAAATGCAATCCAGTGGTCATGATACTATTGGCGTAAGGAAAGTTTGAACCAGAATAGCTTACTTCTTCGATCTGGGGCATCGCTTTTAACGATTTATATAGATTATCGTAAAAGATGGTGAGCGAGTCGCGGTTTTTGGTTAACAGGCCGTTATCGTAACTAATTGACCATACTTTTTTATAAGCGAAGCCTAGTGGTTTGCTATAGTTCTGGTAATAAAAGGTGAGAAAAGAAAATACGGCAAATATCACCATAAAGGAAACGAGTATTTCGGAGAGGAACAGGAAATTCTGCTTCCGCTTGTTCCATATTAATTTAAATAAATGTCTGAACATCATAATGGTTTCGATTTGAGATTATTGCGCTTTAAGTGCTTTAACTACATTTAATTTCGACATTCGCCAGGCCGGATAAACACCAGAAATTAAACCGAAAAACACGCAGGCAATAAAACTGTAAAACAATACGGTTAAATTCATGGTAAGGCGCATATTGGAAATTACATTTGCGCCGTTAATGAGGTAAATGGCCAACAAGGAAAGTATGATACCGATAATGCCTCCTAAAAAAGTCAGGATCATATTTTCGACAATAAACTGATAAACCAGCGTTTTAGAGGAAGCCCCGAAAGCCTTGCGAACGCCAATTTCTGATGAACGTTCCATAATGCGGGTAACGTTGATGTTAACCAGGTTGATGGTTGGCAAGAGCAAAAAAAGCAATACAAAAATACTCAAAATGGTAACCACCCTGGTTTTACCATTGTTGGCGCCATCACCTGCTATTCTACGTGTCATTGCAGAGAAAAATGGATCGGCATTACTGTATACCCGATCAAAATCTTTAGGTATGGGTACCCTGCGCATCATCTGCTGAAATTCCTTTTGCATTTTAGGCACATCAGCTTTGCTTTTAGCCAGTAGCACCGCGTTATAAGGCCCCATTAAATCAGGTTTATTGTAATCTGAAGTCGAGACCGTATACGGCAGGTACATATCGCCACTTAAGCTATTTACGGTTTTAGAAACATTAGCCACTACACCAATTACGCGATAATTGATATTATCGGCAGAGATATACTGGCCAATTACATTGCTTGCGTCGCCAAAATAAGCTTTCCGCGTTTCCTCAGATATAACAGCCACCTTATCGGCATTATCGATCTCTTTTTGCGAAAAAGGTTTACCTGCCAGAAATCGATATTCGAGTACATTCCAGTAATCGGCATTGGTGTATTTATAGGCAATAACAATCTTTTTATTGTTAACATAGGCGTTTGAAGCTTTAGGATTAGATGAAATAGCCATCTTATCTACATTTTTCAAGGTTGAAACATAATGACTGAAAAAATAAAAAGAAACGTCGCTACGGTTAATCCAGCCTTCTTTGGTGTTTTTGTATTCCATACTGCTCACATACAGCGAGCGTTCGCGCTTTAGATCAGGGTAATCGGGACTTAAAACTTTATCCATAAATGCAGTAGTAACCATTAAAATGGTTAGCGTAAAACTGATTCCAAATAGACTGATGAACGTAAAGAACTTTCTACGCTTGAGTACAGCTATGGCGATTTTAAAGTAGTTTTTTAACATAGCAGTATATTATTGAACCTGAGAACCATCGAAAAGCCTAACCAAACGGTGCGTTTTGTGCGCCATGTTTTCATCGTGCGTAACCATCACAATGGTGGTACCTTCGTTCTGGTTAAGGTTAATAAGGATATCCATAATTTCGTTACCCATAGCACTATCTAAGTTACCGGTTGGCTCATCGGCCAGAATAATTTGCGGATTGCCCACTATAGCCCTGGCAATGGCTACACGTTGCCGCTGACCGCCCGAAAGCTGTGTAGGAAAGTGTTTTAAACGGTTGCTTAGTCCAACTTTTTCCAGGGCTTCGGTGGCCAGTCTTTTACGTTCTTTAGCTGATGAGTTCCGGTACAGCAGCGGCAACTCTACATTATCAAGCACCTGCAAATCGTTAATGAGGTGGTAGCTTTGAAAAATGAAACCCAGTTTTTCGTTCCTGAATTTGGCCAGTTTCTGATCAGAATAACTGCTGATATCCTGACTATCGATCTGTATATTGCCTTTTGAAGGTTCATCAAGCAAGCCAATGATATTGAGCAAGGTACTTTTACCACAGCCTGAAGGCCCCATAATGGACAGAAATTCGCCTTTTGCAATATCGAGGTTGATCCCGTTAATGGCCAGGGTTTCTACCGTATCGGTGCGGTAAACTTTTTCAATGTTCTGTAAGCGTATCATAATATTTGATGTAAAATGGATAATGTAAGGTTGTAAATATTTATTTAATAGGTGATCTTTTTATTTTTTTCGAAATCGTAAAGAGATAAGTAGCGCAGCTGGTAATAGGCTGCCCAGAAATCGCGTAGCGAAGAAACATAATCGCGTTTAGCCCGGTCGTTTTCCTGAAAGGCGATACTGAGGTCGGTAATGCTTAAATTGCCCAGCACATAACGTTCGCTGGCTATTTTATACTTCTCCGCCGCTATTTTTTCGGCCTTATCTGTCAGTTGTATTTGCTCTTTCATCATATTAAAGAGCGTAACCTGGGTAACAATCTGCTGTTTAAAGGTTTGCTTATCCTGCTCTACTGCATAAATGGTAAATTGCTCGTTGGCCTGTGCAGTTTTAGTGCGTGATTTAGACCTGCCCCAATCCATTACGGGGATAGAAAGCTGTAACTCTACCGATTGCTGATTTTTGGGCGAGCGGTACACATCAAAAGCATTGGTTGCTGCATTCGAATAACCCAAATTGGCCCTCAAAGTAGCCTTTAAACCATTTTCGCCTTTTGCTTTGGCTACATCCCGCCGCGCTTCGGCCAGCCTGCGCACAAAGGCAATGGCATCCGAGCGGTTTTCGTAGGCCTCGCTCAGTACCTTTTCGGTAGCTACACTCATTTGGGCAACCACAGCCGGCATGTTCAGTTTAATGCGGTCATCGCCTTCTATACCGGTGTAACTTCTTAAATTCAAGGTGGCAATTTCCACATCGCGTTTGGCTGTACCCACAGCTTTTTGGGCATTTAAAACCTCTAGCTGCAACTGCAGGATTTCATTTTTGGAAATTTTACCCAGTTCAAATTTGGTATCGGCAATGGTTAAAATTCTTTGGGTATTGGCGTAATTCAGTTCGGCAATATCGAGGTTAACCTGTGCCAGCAGCAAATCGAAAAAGTATTCGGTTACAGTAACCGATATTTTCTCTTGTGTTTCGATAAAAGCCTGCTTGCTTTCGTTAAACTTGAGGGGTTCTATTTTTTTATCCCATTTCAAAGCATTAAACTGCAACAAGGGTTGCGTATAACCTAAGCCATAAGGAATACCGTTATAAAGCACGTTTTTACGATCGAAATCATCGAAACGTTGCAACTGTGTAGTGCCATAAATGGTTCCACCGGTTGCGGCAATACTTTGGCTAAAATTTAAAGTCAGCGATGAGTTATCGTAATGTACAGGTTGAAAAAGAATACTTCCGTTGGGTTGTTGCACCTGGGTATAGGTTTTTGTATAACCGGGCAATACACCTTCTAAAGCCAGTTGTGGCTGATAATTGGATTTAAAGGTGCGCCATTCCCAATATTTGGTTTCTTTAACCGTAATGGCCTGTTTGGCGGCAATTGAATTGGCTTTAGCCATTTCTACCACCTGTGGCAAGGTAAGTCTGAGCGTATCATTTTTCGGATTAGCAAAAACCCCGAAACCGATCCACCATAACAAAGGCATCATTAAAAATTTCTTTGTCATAACTTAATTGCTGATGGTTACCGTTTTAACATTTTTATACTCGCCCATATCCGAAGTAATCACTTCATCGCCGGCTTTTAGCCCACTTAAAACTTCAACATAATCGAAATTGCTCAAACCCGTTTTCACGGTCCGGCGTTCGGCGATACCATTTTTAAGTACAAAAACCTCTTGCTCGTCGGTGCCGTTGAACGCCGGGCCATTGGCTACCCGTAAAACGCCATTGCGTGTAGCAGTAACCAAAAAAACATCTACTTTTTGGTTTGGCCTTAACACCTTGCTGTCTTTCTGGTTTAGCTGAATATCAAACGAAACAATTGCATTGTTTACAGCTGGAGAAATATTGACGATCGATCCCCGTAACTGCGTATCGCCCACCCTGATAATGGCCGTCATGTTGTTGTGAATCTTATCCAATAAATTATCAGACATGCTGCCTGCAACTTTAAATCCACTTAAATCAGCAATGCGAACCAAAGCATCACCTTCATGCACAGCAGAACCAATATTTTTATTTACCCAGGTAATTACGCCAGGCCGGGTAGCAATCAAATCGGCCAGATCGAGCCTGCGTTTCAGTGCATCGAGGTCGTTACGTTGAATGGCTAAAGCAATTTCGGCCTCCCTGATCTCGATTTTCATGGTTTGCTGTTTGCTTTTAATTTCGTTTTCGAGCTGCAGTTTTTCGAGTTCGGCTACTTTAAGTTCTAATTCAGCATGTTCTACATCTTCTTTGGTGCCCCCTCCTGCCTTAAGCAGCCTTTTGGCCGATGATACCGCATCGGTAAGGTTACTGATGCGCAGTTGTTTGATGCTGTTATTGGATTTGATGTCGTAAAAACTCTTTTCCAGATCGAGTTTGAGTTTCCTGATCTCGTTCTGCTTCGATTCCATCTGGAACTGAAGTTTATCGTAATCGGTTTGACTGATTGATTTATCGAGCGTTAAAATAGACTGGCCTTTAATAACCTTGTTGCCGGCATCCAGCAAAACTTTTTTAATCGAGGCATTGATGGGACTTGTTAAAACTTCTTCAAATTCGGGCAGCACTTCGCCGGTAGCGTTAATGGTATTTTCGATTATGCCAACCTCAACCCGCGCTGTAGTAATATCGGCAAGTGTTAGTGCAGGTTTGAAATAAAACCTAACCCACCAGATACAAGCGATAATCACCAACAGGATGATAACCGCAATGAGGTATTTTTTCTTCTTCTTTTTCGCTAAAACGTCTTCGGCAATGAGTGTGTCCATTTAAATATTTTTAGCACATTCATTACAAGCCGAATACCAAAGTTAAAACACTGACATATTGATGATTACGTTTTAATCAAAAACAAAAAATGCCCGATATCGAACGTTTTGTTCTGTATCGGGCAAAAAATGAGTGGAAGTATTTTTCTAAAATATTGCAATTAATCTGCAACCGGCAATTTCGAATAATGTATTTAAAATAGCCTATGCTGCTAATTGTATTTTATTATATTGGCTGCAATTTTTAACGATATGACAAAATTAATCATGACCTGCATAGGCTGGCTAGGTGTACTGCTTTGTACTTTAGGTTACCTTTTATTGAGTTTAAAAGTAATCAAAGCAGAATCGTGGACCTTTCAATTGCTGAATGTGGTGGGTGGCTTATGCCTGGCCATGACTGCACTTGATACCAGCGACCTGCCCAATGCAGCAGCCAACCTGTTGTGGATGATCATTGGCATTTATGCCCTTGGCCGGCAGTTAACCAGCAGGAAGCGTACCAGAGAGGCTTAACTGTTCTATCCCCAAAATCTGGTAAGCTTTTCTCTTATAATATTCGAGCCTTTCGGTATAGGCTTTCTTATCGCTTTCTAACGAGAGGTAAAAATAGGCTCCATCTACCAATACAAAAATCAAATCGGCAGTAGTTTGTGGGTTTTTAACTGAGGTAATGCCTTTCGCATTGCAAACTTCAACCATGTCAGCCAATCCTTTGCGTAACGAATCCAAAATCAGCTTATATTTTGCTTTGATCTTTTTCTCCCTGAAGGCCAATGCGTAAAAAGTATAAAACAAACCATCGTCAAAAAGTAAGTTCCATTTTTTTGAGAACAACATTTCTACTGTTTTCTGCAGATCCTCTAACTTGGGTTCGCCTTTATCTTTAATGGAATAAATCAGTAAATATCTTTCCAATATATAATCGATCAGTGCATAGGTAAGGTCTTCTTTAGTTTTAAAATAATGAATAATTAAGCTTGGATTAATATCCATTACCTTAGCTATTTTGGCTATTGAGCTATTTTCGTAGCCTTCCTTTTTGGCTACCTGATAAAATATTTTGATGATCTCAAGTTGTCTTGTCTCTTTTAGGCTTTTCCTTCCCATAGTGCAGTTAATTTAATGTGGCAAACTAACCAAAAGTAGCAGCATTAACAAAATTTATTTTTTAAATAAATTAAATGAATGTTCAATCAATATATTAATTTAGATTTAACTTAACCTTAATATGATATGTTCAATTTAGCGGCCGCCAAAAAACAACTATCACATTTAAACCAAACCATTATCAAGCAAAATGAAAAGAAAACTATTATGGATTTTTGCGCTGCTGATTTTATCCGCAAGCGCCTTTGCCCAGGGCATTACCGTAAAAGGGGTAGTCACTGATGCAAAGACTAAAGAAAGCCTCCCTGCCGTAAACATTTCGGTAAAAGGAACCAACCTGCACCTGGCTACCAATGGCAGTGGTGCATATACCGTTAACGATCTTAAAGCCAATGCCGTTTTGGTTTTTACTTACATTGGCTACAAGCAACAGGAAATTGCATTAAACGGGCAAAATAAAATAGATGTAGCCCTGATGCCCGATTACGCCAACCTGGATGAAGTGGTAGTAGTTGGTTTTGGTACCAAGAAAAAAATCAACATTGCAGGTGCAATCGATCAGATTTCGGGCAAGCAACTGGAATCTAGACCGGTAACCAACGTATTGCAAGGCTTGCAGGGGATTAGTCCGGGCTTAAACATCACCTATGCGGGTGGTGCGCCAGGTTCGTTACCCAATATCAATATCAGGGGCTACACCTCTATAAATGGTGGTTCGCCATTAATTGTAATAGATGGTATTCCGGCTACCAGCAACGATGATATGCTGCGCTTAACCCCTTCTGATATTACCTCGTTTACGGTATTACGCGATGCAGCTTCGTCAGCCATTTATGGCGCCAGGGCAGCTTTTGGCGTAATTTTAATCACCACTAAACAAGGTGCTGCTGGTAATAATGTAATCAGTTACAATACTTACCTATCGTGGGCCAAACCAACTTTATTGCCTAAACCAGTAACCGATCCCTACATTTTTTCGAGAGTATTGGAAACAGCAACAGATAATACCCCGTGGGATTATGTAAACTATTCGGATGAATATTATCGCTGGGCGAAAGAAAGATCAGATGATCCATCTATAGCCGATACGCGATTAGACCCGAAAGACCCAACCAAATGGGCCTATATGGGCAGTAACGACTGGTACAATTATTTTTTCAATAATGCCAGTTTATCTAAAAGCCATACATTAACCTTTTCGGGTGGTGCTACAGTGAATAACAAGCCACTAACCTATTATTTATCGGCTGATTATGCTAAAGATAATGGATTAAACAAGTTAACAGCCGATTTTTGGGACCGCTATGGCTTAAGATCGAAAGTAGGTTTCTCTCCTATTTCGTGGCTTAAGGTAGATAACAACCTGAACATTTACGAAACGAAAAGGGCTTTACCCAACTCGAGCATTACCGACCTTTATTACCTGATGCCAACCGATGTGGCTAAAAACCCGGATGGTACCTGGGGTAATACGGCTGCCGGCCGACTGGCAGCAAGATTAGTAGATGGTGGTAATAGCGTACAAAACATGTTCGGTTTCCAGAACATTACTACTGCAACCGCTTTGTTTTTAAATGGCGATTTACAGGTAAATGCCGATGCATCATTTAAAAGAGAGCTTTGGAAAAGCCATGCCGATGCCAAAAAATATAAAATCGGTTACGGCCCTAACGATATCCGCGAAGAAGGCGGAACAGGCTCGGTAAGTGAAAGCAATGGCTACCTGTATAACAACGCTTTTAACTTATATGCTACCTATAAAAAAACAATTGGCGATCACTTTTTTAGCGCAATGGTAGGTTTTAACAGCGAAGATTATAATTATTCGACTGTAAACGCGGCTAAACAAGTGTTGATTTCTTCTTCAACGCCATACCTTTCGCTTACCAGTGGTGCGGCTACGGCATCAGGAGGCTACTCTGCTTATGCCACCAACAGTGCATTTAGCCGTTTAAACTACACCTATAAAAACAGGTACATTTTAGAAGCTACCGGCCGATACGATGGTTCATCGCGTTTCCCTGTTGAAAGACGCTGGGGTTTCTTCCCATCAGCTTCTGCAGCCTGGATTGCCAGTGCCGAAGAATTCTTTAAGCCATTGGCTCCCGCATTTAACACCTTTAAATTACGTGCTTCTTATGGCGATTTGGGTAATCAGAACGTTGGCGATTTCGGTTATATCCAGTCGTTGGCTACGGGTACTTCGGGCTATCTTATTGGTGGTGCCGGACAAAACCAGATCATTACCGGAGCGCCCGGGCTAAACGTTGATCCGCAAACCTATACCTGGGAAAGGGTATCGACCTTAAACATGGGTACAGATATTGGCCTGTTAAACGATAAACTTTCTTTCACCTTTGATTACTACATCCGCGATACGAAAGGGATGTTAACCGCTGGGCAGGAGTTGCCAGGTGTATTGGGTACGGGAGTGCCCCGTCAAAATTCTGCCGATTTACGTACCAAAGGATGGGAACTTTCTGTATCGTATAGGGATAAGTTTATGGTAGCCGATAAACCATTCAATTTTGAAACCAAAATATTCCTTGCCGATTCAAAGAGCCGGATCACTAAATTTAAAAACGATCAGAACCTGTTTTCAAACTATCGCGAAGGACAGGATATTGGTGAGATCTGGGGATTGGAGAATGATGGTGTATTCCGCAGTAAAGCAGAAATTGCCGCTTTAGATCAATCTGCCATTATTCCCTGGGGTGCATTATCTATTGTGGAAGGCTGGCCTAAATATGTAGATCAGGATGGCAATAAAAAAATTGAGCGTGGTTTAAGTGCCAACGATCCGAAAGATTTAAAAATAATTGGTAACAGTGCAGACCGTTATACCATTGGTGCTAACCTGAACATGGACTGGAACGGTTTCGATCTATCTGTTTTCCTGCAAGGTGTATTGAAAAGAGATTTCTATCCGCACCATTACCTGTTTTGGGGTCCTTACCAACAGCCTTATGCCAACGTATATCCATGGAACCTTGATTACTACCGTGGTGCGGCAGATTCGCCTGAGCAACGTGCAAAACACTCTGCCTCTTACCTGGCAGCCGGCCTTGCCGATGCCAATCCCGATTCGCAATATCCGGTATTACAATCGTGGTTAGCTGATGCCAATTACGGTGCCGGATTGGATATCCCACAAACCAAATACCTGTTAAACGGTGCTTATTTAAGAATCAAAAACGTATCGTTGGGTTACACCTTCCCTGCTAAATGGACTAAAAAAGTAAGTATTAACCGTTTGCGCTTATTTGTAACAGCTGATAATCTTTATGAGTTTTCGACGATCAAGAAATTTATCGATCCGGAAGCAGTTAATCAGGGACCATCAGCCTGGGCTTACCCTTACCAACGCAGGTATGCTGTGGGTTTAAACCTTGATTTCTAATCCGACAAAGATTTATCACATTTCAAACAACAATTAAATGAAAAAGTACGTATATATATTGCTAATAGGCGTTGCAGGTACATTTGCTGCCTGTAAAAAAGGCGAGCTGGACCGTTTTCCGCAAACCTCTATTTCGCCCAATCTTTTCTTCAATACGGAAGAAGATTTATCCCTTTACGTTAACGGTTTATTGTCGCAACCCGACCGTAACAGCTACCTGAACGACCAGAGCACCGATAACGTGGCCACTACAGCTGCCGTTGAGGTTAAAAACATCATGCTCGGTACTGCAAACGCCCAAAATATTACCAGTGGCTGGAGCTGGGGCAGATTGCGCAATATCAATTATTTTTTAGAGAATTATGGTAAAGCACAGGTTACAGCTGCTATTAAAAACCATTATGTCGGTCTTGCCCGTTATTATCGTGCAGAGTTCTATCTCGATAAAATAAAGCGTTTTTCGGATGTACCTTGGTACTCAGGAACCCTTGAGCCCGGTGATGATGAGCTTTATAAGCCTCGCGACCCACGTGCATTAATAGCCGACAGCATTATGGCCGATTTAGATTTCGCTTATAAAAATGTAAGAGAAAGTGTACCTGTTGGCACCCCTGGTAAATGGGCCGTGGCCACTTTATACACCCGCGCAGCTTTATATGAAGGCACCTATCGCAAATACCACAGCGAACTGAACCTCGCTGGCAGTGCAAATACCTTTTTACAAACTGCAGCAAGGGTTGCAGGTGAAATGATAGCCGCAAAAAAATTCAGCATTTACAACACTAACCGTCCTGATCAGGATTATGCAACCCTATTTTCGAGTCAGGATTTAACAGGCAACAGCGAAGTAATTTTAACCAACATTTTCGATCTGAGCAAAAGCAAAGGGCAAAACGTTAACGGTGTGGTATTTGGCGATTATGAGCAGGCCCCGGCCAAAGACCTCTTAATTACCTATCTAATGAAAGATGGTTCGCGATTTACTGATATTGCCGGTTATGCCCAAAAGAGTTTTGTTGAAGAGTTTAAAAACCGCGATCCGCGTATGGCGCAAACGATTGTGTACCCGGGCTGGACTATGGCACCCAATACCACTCCCTATATACAACGCTTAAATAAAAACTTTACCGGTTATCACCAATTAAAAGGTTATGTAAACAGCACCGATAACAATATTTTAAACGGAGTAGATTTTCCGGTTTACCGTTATGCAGAAATTTTGCTGAGTTATGCAGAAGCACTTGCCGAACTGGGCACATTAACACAATCAGATTTAGATCAATCGGTAAATTTATTGAGAAAAAGAGCAGGTATGCCTAATCTTGATATGGGAGTTGCAAACGCTGCACCTGATGCTTTTCTACAGCTTCAATACCCTAACGTTACCGCAAATGCCGGCGTAATCTTCGAAATCAGACGCGAGCGCAGGGTAGAATTTGCTTTCGAAAACCAACGTTTTGATGACCTGATGCGTTGGAAAGCAGGTAAGTTGCTAACCAAAAGCCCTGAAGGAATGTATTTTGCAGGTTTGGGTAAATACGACCTTACCGGCGATGGTGTTGATGATATTATTTTAATTGACCGTACTGCAACCGTACCAGGAGAAGATCAGAAAGAGAAAAACTCATTGGGTGTAAAACTGGTGTATTACCGTGCCGGAGCCATTGGTACCGATGCTACCGTTTACCTTAAAGCTGGTAATGGTGGTGGTAACATTGTAACCGAAAGTGTAATCAGGAATTTTGAAGAACCTAAATTCTATTACCGTCCTATCCCGCAACAACAAGTTACCCTAAACCCTAAACTTAAACAGATTTTTGGCTGGTAAACCATGGATATTAAAAGAAGAACATTATTAAAAACTGTAGGATTGACTGCCGGTGCATTAGCAACCGGCAGTCTCCCTGCTATAGCTAAAGCTGAACCAGCAGAGCAGAGAAAAGATAAAAAAATAGCGCTAACTGTTGCACACATTACTGATGTGCATATCCGCCCGGGAGACAATGCACCCGAGCGTTTTAAAAACTGCCTGAAACAACTTATTGCTCAGCACAAGCCCGATTTTTTCTTAAACGGAGGCGATTCGATTAACGATGCATCGTACGATAATGTGGTACGCAACCAGGTTACCGAACAATGGGCCATTTGGGACGATTGCCTTAAACAAATTGGCAAGCAGGAAATATACAGCTGCATTGGCAACCACGATCCCTGGTGGAAAGCGCCCGAAAAAACTGATGAAATGTACGGTAAAGATTATGTGGTTAAGCGCTTAAAAATCCCGAACCGTTATTACAGCTTTTCGAAAAAGAACTGGCACTTTATTATTTTAGATGGCAATAACAGTAAAATATCGCTTGATGAAGAACAGTATAAGTGGCTGGAGCAGGAATTGGAAAAATTACCGACGGCTACACCTACAGTAATCATGTCGCACTATCCTATTCTAGGCACTACGCAGGTATTGGTAGGTGGCGGTCACTCAGATGCTAAAAAACTAAAAGACCTGTTTTACAAGCATCGCGATAAGGTAAAAATCTGTTTAAGCGGCCATAACCACCTTTCTGATCATACTATCTATAATGGTGTGCTTTATTGCTGTAATGGTGCCATGAGCGGTTTTTGGTGGGGCAAAGGCGATGCAGAATCAGCCGGTACGGGTTATTACCTCGAAACCCCGCCGGGATATGCTGTATTAAAGCTGTATACTGATGGAACTGTAGAAAACACTTATTATCCGCACACTTTTTAAACCTAAACCAGATTAATATGAAGCTATTAAAAATTGCTATTCTAACTACCTGTATAGGCTTACCGGTTATTTTACAGGCGCAAAAACGCCAGCAAAAAGTGGTTTACATTATCGCAGATGGTATACCTGCCGATGTGATGGAGCGCGAAAACCTACCTAATTTTAAGAAAATCATTACAGCGGGTTCCTACTCGCGGATGCATGTGGGTGGCGACAAAGGCACCTATAACGAAACACCAACCATTTCGGCAGTAGGTTATAACAGTTTACTTACAGGCACCTGGGTAAACAAACACAATGTTCCTGATAATGACATAAAGGCACCAAATTACAATTACCAGCATATTTTTAGGGTGTTTAAAAATCAATACCCTGATAAAAAAACAGCTATTTTTTCGAGCTGGACCGATAACCGGACCAAACTGCTGGGTGATGGACTGGCAACAACGGGTAACTTTAAGCCCGATTATGCATTTGATGGTTACGAACTGGACACGCTGCGCTTTAAGCACGATAAAAAATCGGCTTACATGCACCAGATTGATGAAGAAGTGATAAAACAGGCTGCCAATACCCTGCAACAGCATGCACCAGACCTATCGTGGATTTACCTCGAATACACTGATGATATGGGGCACCGCTATGGCGATAGTCCCGAATTTTATAATGCAATTGCCATGCTTGATGCACAGGTAGGAAAAATCTGGGATGCTATCCAATATCGCGAACAGAAATTTAAAGAAGATTGGTTAATCATCATCACTACCGATCATGGTCGCGATGAAAAAACAGGCCGTGGTCATGGTGGTCAATCAGACAGGCAGAGGTCTACCTGGATGGTAAGCAATTATAAAAACTTGAATACCTATGCACAGTATTTCGATTTGGGCGTGGTAGATATTATGCCTTCTATAGCACGTTACTTGAATGTGAACCTGCCCGAAAGTGTGTTGCAGGAAATTGATGGCACACCGTTTATTGGGCCTGTCTCATTAGCTAATCTTAAAGTTAATCCTGTACAGAAACACCTCGATATTAGCTGGAAAGCACTGGGAAAGAATGGTACAGTAAAAATCTGGCTGGCTACCACTAACGATTTCAAAACTGGTGGAAAAGACAATTACCACTTGCTTGCGACTGTAGATCTGAACCAACAGCACTATTTTGCAGATTTGAAGGCTTATCCGGCTACATTCTATAAAATTATTGTAGAAGGTGCAGATAATAGCCTGAACAAGTGGGTTACGGTTAATTAGTTAAAAGAAGTATCAGGTATTGAGTAATAAGTATCAAGACACGCTAACCGATCTTCAATACTTGCTACCTGATACTCAATACCTGCTACTTGATACTCGCTACTTGATACTCAATACTCGCTCTTTGATACTTGATACTGATCCCGCCTACAAAGTCAAACTATCCCAAATCACCTGATAAACATCAACCGGCGTCAAAGCTTTATCGATCTTATTAGCGGTGACCAGTATTGGTTTAAATTCTTCTTTGGTGTTAATCCGTCCGTGCGAACCTTTAATTAAAGTGGCATCCAAAGGAATTACATCCATTACATACCTGAAGCCTGCTTTCTTTCTTAAAAGTTTATAGCCAGCCCTTAATTTAGAAGTCATAAACATTTCGACCGGATCGTAACCTGGTTTTTTATGGATATCTACTACCCTTGCATAATCAGGAGCTTTGGCATCATCTAACCAGAAATAATAGGTAAACCAACTATTCTCATTGGCCATTAATACCAAATCGCCTGAGCGTTCGTGGTTAATGTGGTGTTCCTCTTGTTCGGCTTTATCTAATATTAATTCAATCCCCGGAACAGTTTTAAGCAGTGCTTTTACTTTTTCGGTAACCGATTTATCGTTAATGTATACGTGTGCAATCTGGTGATCGGCTACGACAAATGCTTTTGAAGCACCGGCATCCAGCAATTCTAAACCACCTTCTTCGCGTATTTGAATTAAACCATTTTCCCTGAATAAGCGATTAAGATGGATCGGATTGTTTACCGGTGCGATGCCATATTCGGAAAGTAAAATTACACGTGCGCCTCTGCCTTCGTAAAACGCAACCAAATCTGCAACTACCTGATCAATTTCCTGTAATTCTGTACCAATTTTTGTTTCATCGGGACCAAACTTCTGTAAGCAATAATCCAGATGTGGCAAATAAATCAGCGATAATGTTGGGTTGTGCAGCATTTCTGTTTCCATGGCTGCATCAGCAATCCATCTGGTCGACTTAATGTTGGCACCTGGTCCCCAGAACTGAAATAGTGGGAACTGGCCTAATTTAGTTTGTAAATGATCTCTAAGCTCGGCGGGTTGCGAATAACAATCAGGCAGTTTACGGCCATCGGCCAGGTAATTTGGTCGCGGGGTTACTGAATAATCAACCGTCGAATACATATTGTACCACCAGAACATGTTGGCACAAGTAAAATTAGGGTCTTCCTGTTTGGCCCTATCCCAAATCTTTTCGCCCTGCACCAGCTTGTTCGATTGTTTCCAGAACTTTACTTCACATTCTGCATGATCGTACCAGCCATTGCCCACAATACCATTCTCCGCAGGATACTTCCCGGTTAAATATGCCGATTGTGCTGCAGTGGTAACCGCAGGCAACAAGGGCGCTACGGTTGTTAAGTGCTTTTCGGCTATATACTTTTGCAGGAAAGGCGTATTTGTGCCAATAACTGACTTTGATAAGCCTACAATATCGATTACAACTGTTTTATGCATGTTTTACTGTGCTAATGTGTTTTTTACCCAGTCGAGCTCGCGGATAATGGATTCGTTTAAAGGTGCTTTTAATTGCGCTGGCAGCACTTCCCAGGTATAGGTTTCAACTTCGAGATGATTGGTAAAGGGATTGCTTTTTTGTAGCTCCAATACGGTTCGGATATCCGACTGGGTAGATTGGATCAAGCCCATATCCTCTACAAAAATCGGCACATGGAAATGCGCGCGCCACTCTTGTACCTCTTGCCTGTCTGCATCGGCTAACGCATTTGAAAGATCCGGATAGCGAATCAAAGCGCCATCGTTTTGCTGTGCAATAACCTGGTGCAGGTAAACCGGTTCATCAAAACCAGCAAGTGCATCCAATACGGCCTTTCTATTGGCACTGCTTTCAGGTAACTTAGCCTTTAAAGCTGCGCTGATCTGGATTTTACCTACCTTAATACCTTTTTCCTGCAACTCTTGTACAATTGCAGCATGTGGTTCGTAACCAATGGCAAAATGGCAAACATCGTAACACAGGTTAATGTGTGTTTTGATAATTTCTTCGGCCTTTTCAGCAGTAAAACCTAAATTTTCTGCCCAGGTAGTTTTTCCGGCAGGTAGAAGTTCATTTTCATACCAATCGATAAATTCAGGACCAGATTCAAGAAAGCCATCTGGCTCGGGCTCAATATCGAGGTGAATGAGTTTACCACTGTTTAGGTATATTTTATGCAGTGCTTCTGCTACAGCCAAAACATGGGTTGTTGCTTTAACGGAGGCTGCCTTTCTCTCAGCAGCATTTTCAAACCAGGGTTTATAGCTTAAAGGCGAGGTAGAAATACCGGCATCCATATCATCAGGAACCAGTTGTGCTAATATTTCAGCCAGACGAATGGTATAATCCAATCTTTCTTGAGTAGTCCAATCGGGTGCATGCACCTGATCTTTAACCCGGGTATGGTGAAAGCCTCCGTAAGGGAAGCCATTCATGGTAAAAACATAGCCTCCTTCAGCTTCCAGCCATTGCTTAAATTCAGTTAAATGCGCTGCTTCAAACAATTCTATACTGGCCAGATTAGAAAGGCGCAAACCAATCCCCATGGTTTCATTGGGCGATAGTGCTGCCTTTAACTTCGGAAAACTATCTTTCAGTACTGCAAAATGCGCTGACCAGCTTTCGCCGGCATATATATTGGTACAAAAGGTTAAATGACCTGAATTTAATTTCATAGTGCGGTTGTGGTTGAATGTGCAGCAGCCTGATTCTGGAGCGATTCTGCAGCCTGTTTTAATATTGCTGCATCTATCTCGTGAACTTCTTCTCCTTTACCCAAAGCGGTAAGCAAAGTAATGGTTAACTGACCACCCAGGTGTTCTCTAAATTCTTCTAATCCCTGTAAAATAGGGCTATTAGCTCCATTTACCTGAAGTAATGGATGCGTTAATTCAAAGCCCAATGCCTGAATAACTGCGATAACCCTTTGGGCATCTGCAGCACTAATTCGGCCTGATAAATTCGAATACACAGTATCTAAAGCAATGCCCATTGCCACGGCTTCGCCATGTCTGATTTCGAAGTTGGTTAAATATTCAAGTTTGTGTGCACTCCAATGGCCAAAATCAAGCGGGCGTGCAGATCCATTCTCGAAAGGATCGGAACTGCGGATGTGCTCCAGGTGCAGCTTTGCACATTTCCAGATCTGGTAATTCATGGCTTCCCGGTCGCGGTTGGCCAGCGCTGTAGCATTGGCTTCTAACCACTCAAAGAACTCAATATCCTTAATTAATGCAACTTTAATGGCCTCGGCAATCCCCGAACGCCAATCGCGGTCAGACAGGCTGTTCAACAACAGCTCATCGTTAAATACCGCTACAGGAGGCGAGAAAGTACCCAGAAAGTTTTTCTTATTGAAATAGTTGATTCCGTTTTTAACGCCCACGCCCGAATCGTTTTGAGAAAGCACGGTACTGGGTATGCGAATATGTTTAATGCCACGGTGCGCAATGGTAGCAGCGTAACCCACCATATCGAGTACGGCGCCACCGCCAATAGCCGCCACAAAAGAATGTCTATCGATACCGTGGGTATTAATGGCTTCCAAAACACGGTCAAGATATTGGGTATCATTTTTCACCAACTCGCCACCAGGAATTACAATAATATCCTGAACCAGTTGCGTTTGGTTATATTGAGTAAAGTAATTCTTTATTTCATTTTTTAAATCCTTATGCGCTTCTGCTACCCCTTCATCAATCACAAAAAGAATCTTTTTTATGGTTACGGCAGGATTAAGCTGACGCAGAAAATCGCTAAAAAGGGTATTATCAACAGCAAAAAGTGCTGAGGTAAAGAAAACATTATAATTATACTGTACAGTAAATGATTGTTGTAAATGTTCCATAATAATTGGATTTCAGTTTAAATCGGATCAGGTTACGGCAAAAAGTTTAGAGAGCCCTATAGAAACGGGCAACAAAGCCGCAATCACAAAAGCGAGGATCAGTGCATCAAAAGTTACTGCCCAGGCTGCATCCATCAAAATTAACGATATTACCCCAGCTTTAACGGCTGCACCAATGTTTTTACCAACAGGTTGCTTAATGGCTTTTAACAATGGCTTAAAAATCATAATGGTAAAGGGCAGCAAAAACAACAGCGACCAAAATAACCTGTCGTTAATAAAAGCAAAACAAGCAATAGCGCAAATAACAATGCCGTAAAGTAAAGCCGCCAGGTATAAATTTTTAGCCGTGCCGCCATGTACTTCGCCCCGGCTGGTCATGGTAATGGAGAAAATATAAATTACCGGAATAATGGCCAGGTAATAATGGCTGTACAACATTTCGGGCACAATGCTTAAACCCAGTAAGAGGTTAAAACCGCGACACAGGCCCATGTTTAAAGGGCCAAAAAACGAATGGTGCTTGCCAAATTTATTGTAAAGCAACGCAAATACAGCAACCAAAATAGCGAGTGTGCCTGACACTGCACTGTTTAAAAAAGCCAAACCAATTGCTGCCAATAGCAACAAGCTGCCTAAAAGTGTAGCATTTTGCAGGCTAATGATCCCACTTGGAATGGCGCGCTCAGGACGTTCTATTTTATCAAGTTCAGCATCAAAAACATCGTTAAACACAATACCGCCGGCATATAGGCAGGCTGTAGATGCACACAAATAGAAAACAGATAACCATGGAATGGCAAAACCGGCAGTTAAAATTCCCGAAATGGCAATACCCGCTAAAATATCGGCCACCGAGGTAACCACGTTAGCAGGGCGCATGATGCGCACGTAAACAATTATTTTTTTCAAGGTAATTAACTAATGATCATTGACGATTTATCGGTACGTGGCTGTTGGCCTCCACGTAAAATGGTGTTGCCTTCAAATTTTACCGATTGATCGATATTTTGTGGGGTGTTAAAATCAGCTTCATCAATTTGTCCGCTTTGGGCAAATGCCGTAATCGCATTGCGATACGTAACCAGTTCAATTGCTTCGTTGCTTAAACCTCGCATTTTCATCAATGCAGCTGTTTTAGGCACTGCTAATGGGTCGCTAATGCCCCAATCGGCAGCCGAATTAACCATAATGCGTTCCGGGCCGTATTGTTTTACAATTTCAACCATCCGTTCGTTACCCATTTTGGTAAAAGGATAAATGGTAAAAGCGGCAAAAAAGCCTCTGTCTAACACTTCTTTTACGGTTTCTTCATTGTTATGATCGACAATAACACTGTAAGGATCAAGACCATGCTCTATCGCAATATCCATACTGCGTTGTGTACCCTTTTTCTTATCGCGGTGCGGCGTATGGATTTGTACCGGAAGTCCTGCTTCTTTAGCCAGTTCGAGTTGTGCCCGGTAATATTTTTCTTCGGCAGCAGTTTGGTCGTCGAAACCAATTTCGCCAATCCCTACTACCCCTTCTTTATAAATAAACAAAGGTAAAATTTCCATCACCTGCTCGGCCAGACTTTCGTTATTGGCCTCTCTCGAGTTTAAACCAATGGTGCAATAATGTTTAATACCAAATTGCGACGAACGGAACCTCTCCCAGCCAATTAAACTGCTGTAGTAATCTCTAAAGCTATCTAAGCCTGTACGTGGTTGGCCCAACCAAAACGCCGGTTCTATTAAAGCAACCACCCCTGCATCGGCCATAGCCTGATAATCGTCGGTGGTTCTCGCAGTCATGTGAACATGTGGATCAAAGAATTTCATGCCTCTCACCACACTAATATCAAACGCTTCCGGCTCTCCCATCATCGCTTTATCTCTTTCAATTGAATTACTGCAACACATATGTATTTTATATTTTTCTTTATTTGGTTAAAATTGATCCCAGCTTAAGCTGCCAGTATTTAAAACGGCTTTAAGTTCGGGAAAAGTATCAATATAATCTCTTGCCGGCTGATAACCGGAAGCTGCAACTGCCAATGCAATGGCGCGTTGCTCTACCTGATCGTAATGTTGTAAACCGGTTTTCAGTACTTCAAAAATCTCCTCATTAGTAAACTTCCCTACCAGGCGCCATAATTGCGGATTTACTTTACGTCCGGCAGCCCAACGTTCTTTAGCATAATCGGTTAAGGTTATCGCCAGTTCTATATTCGCACGTTCATCCAGCCCAACAATCAGGTTAATATTTTTCTCGGTGAAGAACGCTTTCAGCACCAATTGGTTCCAGGCGGATTCATTGAGGTACTGTGCCGGGTATGGGTTATTTTCCATAATGGCTTCCAATACCGAACCGATATTACTTCTGATTCCTTCTGCGCAACGCATTACCCAAATCTCAGGAAAGGCTAAAAATGGAAGTGCCGAATACAAAGCTACTGCTTCGTTCATTTCTGCTGATAAGAATAACTGATTGATAGCAGCATATAACTTGTCCTGATCGGTAGCTGGTAAATTACTCAACAACCAAACCCTGCAAAGCCTGTCGATACTCCATTGGGCAATGTAAGCCAGTCCTGCTTCTTTAAGGCTCGCTAATTGCGAATCGGAAAGCTGAATAATCGCTTTGCCGGTTTTACGTGGAGCCATAACAAAAGTCTTTCCAATGCTATTTAGCTGATCAGGGCTTGCTTTCCAGGCCTCCAACCAGTTCAGTCCCTCGCCTGTTAAATTGGTTTTTATAATCTCAAGTAACAGTTTATTGTCCGTTACCACATCACTTTCTTTCATCATCACGAAAATTTAGGATCAATACTGTTTTTAAATGGTGCCTGCGGCTACCAGATAATCAATCAGCAGCGCTCCTGTAATAATCAATAAGCCAAAAAATTCTCTTGTTTGTTCGATATAAGGTTTGGTAGCCTGCATACTTTCTACCAAACTTGGCCTTTTGTACTTCATTATCCAATCGCGCACACCATCTTTTGCAAAGAATAAAATAATTGCATAAACCAGGTAAAAGGCCATTAAGAACAAATAAACCAATGGATAATACAAACCAAAAGCAGCTAAGCCACAGCAAATTGCAGCACTCATATAAATAGATACCCAAAGATATGGGTCTACATCGTTAAGGTTAACATAGGCAAAACCTATAAAAGACAAACAGAAAATACTGTTGAGAATTATTAAAAGCATTTGAATTTTAAAAATTTAAATCTAGTTAAATCGATTTTTTAATACAACCGAAAGGACAAAGTTATTTAAACTCACTGTTTTTTAAACCTAGATTTGTAAAATTATAGTCTCTTTTAGCCTGATAATTGGCTTAAGTTGGTTAGGCCTGTGATATACAGGCCGCTGACCGCATATTGTAACAAACATGTTTGCATTATCGTGCAGGCTTGAAGGGGGCTTTTTTTACCTTAGTTTTATGAAAAAGTTAGTTCTGTTTCTTTTATGCGGCATGGTAACTGCACGCACCATGGCTCAGCAAACCCAAAAACCAATGCTTTATGGTAGTAACTGGATGGCCATTACCGGAAAACCGATGGCGGCAACAGCCGGATCAATGATTTTTCAGCAGGGTGGCAATGCGGTTGATGCAGCCTGCGCTATGCTGGCGGCTACCTGTACCATGTGGGATACCCTGAGCTGGGGCGGAGAAACACAGGCGCTGATTTACAACCCTAAAACGGGTAAAGTAATTGCCATTAACGCCATGGGCGTAGCGCCAACAGGAGCAACAGTCGAATTTTTCAAAAGTAAAGGTTATAATTTCCCTCCCGAATATGGTCCGCTGGCGGCTACAACACCTGGTACGCCCGGTGGATTAATTTACATGCTGAGCCAGTATGGCACCATGAGCCTTGGGCAGGTATTGGCTCCTGCCATGCATATGGCAGCAGGTTATGCCATTGAAGCACAGGCAGCCAACAGTATCGAACGCGATAAAGAACGTATTAAAACCTGGCCTTACAGTAAAAAAGTGTTTTTAACCCACCTGGGCGAAAAACGAGAGGCACCGGAAGCGGGCGAGGTTTTTATACAAAAAGATTTGCTTGCTACCCTAACCAAAATGGTTGAAGCCGAGAAAGAGGCCCTAAAGAAAGGAAAAAACCGCAAAGATGCTTTAATGGCGGCTTACGATCGCTTTTACAAAGGCGATATTGCCCGTGAGTTTGTGAGAGGCAGTAAAGAACAAGGCGGCTTAATTACAATGGAAGACCTGGCCAAATGGAAACCTGTTGAAGAAGCAGCTTTAAGCACCAATTACAAAGGTATTGAGGTATATAAATTACAGCAGTGGACACAGGGACCGATGCTATTGCAAGCCTTAAACATCCTCGAAAATTTTAACCTGAAAGAAATGGGCTACAACAGTCCAAAGTATATCCATACCGTTTATCAGGCCATGAACATGGCTTTTGCCGATCGTGATTTTTATTATGGCGACCCGAATCAAACACCTTCAGAACCGATGAAAGGTTTGTTGAGTAAGGATTACGCCAAACAACGTGCAGCATTAATCCAGTTTGAAAAGAATGATCCTAAAATTGGTCCGGGCGACCCCTATCCTTTTCAGGGAGAAAAAAATCCATACCTCAACCTGTTAAAAAGCCGCGGTTTTGAAATTGACACCAATAAACGCAACTTTGCCCCGAAACATGATTTAGGAAACTACACGCCAAAAGAGGTCTACGAAGACCGTTTATGGAGAGGAACAACCTCTATTGAGGCCGCCGATAAAGAAGGCTGGGTAGTTTCGGTTACGCCAAGTGGTGGTTGGTTACCGGCCTGCATTGCCGGCAACACAGGCATTGGCATGAGCCAGCGTATGCAAAGTTTTGTACTCGACCCTGCGCTGAACCCATTTAATGTAGTGGCACCAGGCAAGCGCCCAAGGGTAACCTTATCGCCGTCGCTATTTTTAAAAGATGGCAAACCTTATGTTTCGGCTGCTGTGCAAGGTGGCGATACGCAAGATCAAAACCTGCTGCAATTCTTTTTAAATATGGCCGAGTTTGGCATGACGGTGCAAAAGGCAACAGAAGCAGCCAATTTTAACACCAACCAATTGTGGCTTTCGTTAGGTGGAAGCAAAACAGCCGACAGGGCACCAAAAGCGGGTCAGATTTTACTGAACAGCAATACGAAAGAAGAAGTGCGTACAGCCTTAAAAAACATGGGTTATACGCTAAATTTCGGCGATCGTACGAGCGGACCAATTAACGCGATTTATTTTGACCGCGAACATGGTACTTTATGGGGTGGTTCGAGCAATCATGGCGAAGATTATGGCATTGGCTGGTAGCAGGTCGCCAGCTTCAATCTTTCCAGCCGAAACTATAACTTGCTTTAACAGGCTGAGCGGTTAGTTCAAAATCTTCGCTAAAATCGGCATTAAAAAGCTGAAAACGTACCGGCCACTCATCTTTGAGCAGGGTAGCAACAAACTTGGAAAAAATGGTTACAAAACTTCTGAAACTCACCGCTTCTTTGCAAATGATCAGGTATTCATCATCTGATTTGGTAACCACTTCGGCAATTACATTACCCCAGCGCGACAGGAGTTGCTCAGGCAACTGGTGATAATGCTGCGATTCAATCAGCTTGCAAATACCTTCAAGCAATGCATCAGAAAGCGGATTGCCGGTTAACTGCTGCCATTTACCGTTCCACTTTTCTAAACTGCCTAACAGCTCTCCATCCTGAACCAGGCGCCAGGGTTCATTTTGCGAAAACTGAATGAGCTGGTAATGGCCTGAATTTCCATTACTGTGTACAAAGAAGTAGTCTAATTCGATCATGTTTTATTTGTAGGGGCATACAAACCTACAAAATAAATACTAAAAATAATAGCATTTTAATTTCAATTTTTTCCGCTTAAAGATTACTCAGTTTCAAATGGAATTGGCTATTCTCAAACCACCACTAATACTAATATCGTTAGTTTTAAAAACACAAGCCAATGCGAAGCAATAGGAAAGAAAATATGCTTTGTAAAAATGATAAAAGCTACTGAATGAAAATTTTATAAATCTATTAATCAAAATTTTACAAAGATCAACTAACATATAAAATCACTTATCTGCAAGTAAAAAAACCTATTCCAGCGTTCAAAATCACCCAATTATTTACAGCTAAACGCTTTTAAACATGATCTTTTTAAGGTATTTGCGAATAGGCAGATCCATAAAAACCAATACACCATAAGCCAGTAAAACCAGGGCAATTGTTCCGATTGGTATTAATATTTGCATGATAGCCATATCAGTTTTTTTCACTTCGATATAACTTAAAAAGAGCCAAACGAAAGGGTAATGAATTACGTAAAGCGGATAAGAGATATCGCCCGAAAACTTACAGATTTTGGATAATTTGGGTTGCAGTGTAGCACCTGCTCCCAGCGCTACTAAAAACGGAAAATAAAATATAACCAAAAGCGGATCGATAATCGCATTGGCTTTGGAGAATGGCACAAGAAAAACCACCAAAAGTAAAATCCCCATCGAAACAAAACCCAGTTTCGACCTGATAATCCATTTAGAACGGTACACTAAAATCCCCGACAGGAATGAAAACAAAACCCTGATGCCGCCACCAAAAAAATTATCGCCACCCCACCCTACCCCCAGGTAGCCCGCCTTTTGTGCTTCGAAGCCCAGCAGTACCGCAGCAAAGATGGTTAAAACCCACAATACTTTATTGGGTAGTTTGATCAGCACAAGTGCATAAACGATATTGGCCAGGTACTCCCAAAACAACGACCAGGTTGGCGGATTGAGGTGAAAAAGATTGAAGTAACGCTCCTGCACCAACGGATAAGGCACCATGAAACACGACGAAATGAATAGGATAAAAGTTTGTCCGTAGCCATAAACGTCCTGTAGCTTGCTAAAAGGATCAAAAATAAAAGCCAAAACGCCTATCACAGAACCGATAATTACCAATGGATGCAAACGGATAAACCTGAGTTTTAAGAAAGGAATAATGCCCAGATTGGCTAATTTATGATCGTAAGCATAGGCAATAACGAAACCTGAGAGACAGAAAAAGAAATCGACTGCGAGATAGGCATGCGCAATAAAGTTGTCTTTGTAATCGGGCGTAGCAAATTCCATAAAATGAAAAATAACTACAGCTATCGCTGCAAGGCCCCTGAGGCCATCTAAAATTTCGAAATGCTGTTTGGTTTTTAACAGACCATTTGGTGTAGTAATAAAGCTCATTGTTGTGTGTTGAACCGCAATGATAATACTTTGCAAAATGAACTTAAGGGCAAGAAACCAAATAGAGACAAAACATGGAAAGAATGAGATTTTTTAGCTAGTGCTATCCTTTTACAGAAAAATTAAGCTAAATGAGTGTATGTGGTACATAGCCCGCAGCAAACATATTGACGAATGATTTAGGTGTTAAAACCTGTACTTTATCCAAAACCGGGAAAGGGATTGGCGTTTCGTATCCTGCTGGTGTCCACAAATGCAGCTGTTTAGCTTTAACCAGGTAAGGATTATTTTGATAGGTAATAAAAGTCCCGTCAGGCAACACATCCAGACTTTCTTCGTAAGTAACTTTAGTTTTATCGGCTGCAATCCTTTCGCGCTGTAAAATATCGTCTATTTTGGTCACGGCAGTTTTCATGTCGAATCCATATTCAGGATTTCCTTTTAACCAGTACATTTTAAAGCGCTGGTGGTCTGCATAACGGCACTGAAAACATGGCCTGTGTCCTGCTGAAAAGGCTGTGGCTTCATCTAAAAAGAAAAGCTCGGTCCAGCGATCGGGTTGCATAATTTCACGGTGCCTGCCCCTAAACTCTAGTGCGCAGGTAATCCAGGCCTTAACCTTAAACTGGCGCACAATTTCTTTACCGGCATTGTGTATTACCCCCCGGTTACCCATCCAGGTGCCCCTGTGCTGCGTTTTAATAATTTGCCCAAAGGGATTTACGCGATTTTGCAACATACCGGTATTTGATTGGTCTCATTCGTTAGTTGAAACTATGCAATTTGGTGCAAGACTTTCTTATTTACGAATTTTATTTCTTTGCCACAGATTAACAGATTTTATCCAATCTGTTAATCTGTGGCTTTAATTGACTAAAACTGTTGCTTCTTCTACCACACTTAAAGCAGCTTGCAACTCAAATTCACCAATTAGTGCGTCTTTAACTAATCGGTAAGCATGATCTTTGGCTTCGGCAAAGGAAATCCCGTATTTGCGCTCAATCGACTGAATATGCGCAGGAAAACGCGAAAGCAGCTTGTCGTAATAAGCATCGAGTACTTCAGCTGCAGGCATGGTAAAGCTTAAGCGAAGCTGAAAACGCCTTAACAAAGCCGGATCGATAAATGATTCGTAATTGGTAGCACAGATTAACAACGCGTTTTCAGGGAAATAATCAATCATCTGGATCATGGTATTCACCAACCGGTGCATTTCGCCTACATCTTTATCGCCCTCGCTCCTGGCCTTGCCTATCTGATCAAATTCATCGAGAAAAAGAACCGCTTTCTCTCTTTTAGCTTTATCGAAAACCATTTTTACATGCTGGGCAGTTTCACCTAAACGGGCACTGATTACATTACTGAGATTAAGTACCAACAGGTTCTTACCCAAAGCCCCTGCAATAGCTTTAGCGGTAGTAGTTTTACCGCAGCCCGAGCTACCATGCAACATCACTTTGTTATTAACCGGCAATTGGTACTGGCGCAACTGTTCTATGTAGCTGTGCTCTCTGATTAGCTGGTTAAGCAGGGTGCGATTATATTCATCCAAAAACAAATCATCTAGTTTGATCTGTTCTTTGTCGCTTATAATCAGGTCGGTTATGTTCATCATCCCTTTTAGGTATTATTGAACTGCAAAAATAAAAATAAGCCCGAATTTAATTGTAAAGTGCAACGAATGGGGTTAAGTATTTACATATTTATAGCATATCAGGCCCTCCGATTAGTTAATATGGGTGATTGAAGCACATATTTCGCTAATTTAGCCTTGCTGTAACAGCTTAAATTTATTATTTGATAGATGTTTGATTTTAGATTGAAGGTTTTTTATATCGTTGCCAAAAGGCTCAACTTTACCAGGGCTGCCGAAGAATTATTTATTACGCAGCCTGCAGTAACCAAGCATATCCAGGAAATAGAGGGTTTTTACAAAACCAAACTTTTTGACCGGAACGGAACGAAAATTAAAATTACCCAGGCGGGCAATATTCTTTTAAAACACGCCGAAGCACTGATAAACATCCATCGGAATATCGATTTTGAACTTGCTGCATTAGCTAAAAACCTAAAAGGAACACTTCGCTTAGGCGCAAGTACAACTATTGCACAATATTTCCTACCTAAGTACCTGGCCTCCTTCAGACAGCAATTTCCGGATATCACAATATCACTTAAATCGAATAACACCGAAGCGATTGAAAACCTGTTAATTGAAAATAAAATTGATTTAGGACTGGTAGAAGGGCAATCTAAACGTGCACACATTAAATATACGCCTTTTGTACAGGATGAGCTAGTGCTCTGTACCAGTAGCATCAACCCTGTGGCTAAAAAAGCGGTGATTAGCCTAAGCGAACTCCAAAAGCTACCACTGGTGCTTCGCGAACCAGGATCAGGCTCATTGGAAGTGGTAACTGCAGCGTTAAAAAACGCAGGTTTGAGCCTTTCTCAACTTAACAGGGATCTGGAACTGGAAAGTGCCGAAAGTATAAAGGCCTACCTGCTTAACACCAATTCTTTCGCTTTCCTGTCTATCCACGCCATACTGAAAGAACTTAAAAGCGGCGAATTAAAGGTGATTGATATTAAAGGGCTCGATATTACGCGTGTATTCTATTTCATTACGCAACAGGGCGATACTCTCGATTTGCAGGAAACCTTTATCAAACACCTCGCCTCTTATAACTTTAAGTTATAACAGATAGCGAATATTCATTTCTTTCCGTTTGCTAATCTATCCATCTTTGTGGTGTAAAAACAACCAATCATGGATAACAAAATATTGAATAAATCGATCACTGTCAGGGAAATCATTTTCTTCGCCTTTCTTTTATTGTGCCTGTTGCCTTTTATCTCTCCTCCGGTTGCACTTTTGATGGGAATTGTGGTAGCGCAATCAATCGGTCACCCGTTTTTACACCTTAACCACAAGGCTACACATATTCTGCTGCAATTTTCGGTAGTAGGGCTCGGATTTGGCATGAATGTACAATCGGCATTGCAGGCAGGAAAAAGCGGCTTTATGTTCACCGTTTTATCTATCATAACTACGTTAGTATTGGGTTATTTATTGGGCAGGGTTTTAAAGATAGAACGCAAGTCGTCTTTCCTGATCACGGTTGGTACCGCTATTTGTGGTGGTAGTGCCATAGCGGCTATCTCGCCGGTAATTAAGGCCGAAGAAAAACAAATCAGCGTAGCTTTGGGTACCATTTTTATCCTTAATTCGGTTGCGCTATTCATTTTCCCACTTATTGGTCAAAGCCTGCATCTTTCGCAGCAACAATTTGGGGTTTGGAGTGCCATTGCCATACAGGATACCAGTTCGGTGGTTGGTGCAGCGAGTAAATATGGCGCTGAGGCATTGCAAATTGCTACCACGGTTAAATTAACCCGTGCCTTGTGGATTATCCCGATTGCTTTGCTTAGCTCAGTGATATTCAGGAATAAGGGTACTAAAATCAAGATCCCCTATTTTATTGGCTTATTTGTATTGGCTATAGTACTGAATACGTATTTACCTTTTGTAAAAGTTATCGGGAGCCAGATTGTACAGCTTTCTAAAATCGGGTTAACCCTTACGCTATTTCTGATTGGCTCAGGTTTATCAAAAGAAGTGTTTGCTACGGTTGGCTTTAAACCAATTTTACAGGGTTTGGTTTTGTGGGTGATGATCACTATACCGGCGTTACTGGCGGTGATTTACTTACTGGGTTAACGAGTGTTTCTCACCACCTAAGACACTTAAGGGCATTTAAAGTTTTGATTTATACATGGTTTAATTGTTTAACGAAGTCCTTCGACTGGCTACCATTGATAGACCCCGTAGAAAAATCGTCATTGCGAGGAGGAACGACAAAGCAATCTTACAACGATCGCTAATTGAAATTGAATTAATGCTTTTTCCAACCCATAGTAGTAAGATTGCTTCGTACCTCGCAATGACGATCTCGAAAGGGCTGCCACTCCTATTGATTTTTATACAATAAATTACCGCTCAGGATTACAACGGCGCACAAAAAAAGGATTGCCGCATGCAGCAATCCTTTAGTATTTACGACTAATTAAAAACAGTTAAACGAGATCAAAACGATCTAAATTCATCACTTTGGTCCAGGCGGCTACGAAATCTTTTACAAACTTCTGTTGTCCATCTGTGCTGGCGTAAACTTCGGCAATCGCCCTTAGTTCGGCATTCGATCCAAAAACCAGGTCGGCGCGGGTGGCTGTCCATTTTGGTTGTCCGCTTTGACGACTGCTGCCAATATACAGTTCCCTGTCTTCAGAAGCAGCTTTCCAGGCAGTATTCATATCCAGCAGGTTTACAAAGAAATCGTTGCTTAACTGACCCGGATTTTGAGTAAAAACTCCGTTTTTAGACCCATCAAAGTTGATATCCAATACACGAAGGCCACCAATCAGCACGGTCAATTCAGGTGCAGTTAAGGTTAACAAATGTGCTTTATCAATCAGCAATTCTTCGGTAGCAACCGGCACCCTTGGGTTGCGGTAGTTACGGAAACCATCGGCAGCTGGCTCAAGATATCCAAACGATTCAACATCAGTTTGTTGTTGCGAAGCATCCATACGGCCTGCAGCAAATGGAACCGTAATTCCGTTGTTTGCAGCACGCTCTACCCCTGCATTACCAGCCAATACAATTAAATCGGCCAGAGAAATCTGTTTATTATCGGCCTGGTTTGCATTAAAATCCTGTTGAATGTTTTCCAACACCCCCAGCACTTTTTGCAGCTGAGCCGGATTGTTCACCTTCCAATCTTTCTGTGGTGCCAACCGGATGCGGGCCCCATTTGCACCACCACGTTTATCCGATCCACGGAAAGTAGCTGCTGAAGCCCAGGCTGTACCAACCAATTCAGAAGTAGTTAAACCTGAAGAAAGAATTTTAGATTTTAAGGCAGCAACATCGCTATCACTAACCAACGCATGGTTTACTGCCGGAATAGGATCTTGCCAAAGCAGTTCTTCCTGTGGTACATCGGCACCAAGATAACGCTCCCGTGGCCCCATATCGCGGTGCGTAAGTTTGTACCAGGCACGCGCGAATGCATCAGCAAAGGAATCAGGATTTTCTAAAAAACCTCTTGAAACTTTTTCGTAAGCGGGATCGAACCTTAAAGAAAGGTCGGTGGTTAACATGGTTGGCAAATGTTTCTTTGCACTATCGTAAGCATCGGGAATAATGGCTTCGGCATTTTTAGCTACCCACTGGTGCGCACCGGCCGGGCTTTTGGTTAATTCCCACTCATAGCCGAACAGATTTTCGAAGAAATTATTGCTCCACTTTGTTGGCGTGGTTGTCCACGTTACTTCCAAACCGCTGGTAATGGTATCGGCACCTTTACCAGAACCAAAACTATTGCTCCAGCCAAAACCCTGACTGGCAATATCAGCCGCTTCAGGCTCTTTACCTACATTATCTGCAGAAGCCGCACCATGGGTTTTACCGAAAGTATGTCCACCAGCAATTAAAGCTACTGTTTCTTCATCGTTCATGGCCATGCGACCAAAAGTATCGCGAATATCTTTAGCAGCCAAAACCGGATCAGGGTTACCATCTGGTCCTTCAGGATTTACATAAATTAAACCCATTTGTACTGCAGCAAGTGGTTTTTCTAAATTGCGCGAATGGATATCACCATCGGCATCATCATCGGTTACCACTACGCCATGCGCTTTATCGGCACCATCAGAGCCATGTGCGTAACGCAAATCGCCACCAAGCCAGGTGGTTTCGGCACCCCAGTAAACAGATTCGTCTGCTTCCCAGGCATCCTCGCGACCTCCGGCAAAGCCAAAAGTTTTAAAGCCCATCGATTCTAATGCAACGTTACCGGCCAGGATCATTAAATCGGCCCATGAAATTTTACGACCATACTTTTGTTTAATCGGCCACAACAAACGACGTGCTTTATCTAAACTCACGTTATCAGGCCAACTGTTTAAAGGTGCAAAACGCTGTAATCCGGCACCTGCCCCACCTCTGCCATCGCCAACACGGTAGGTACCTGCGCTATGCCAGGCCATGCGGATAAACAAACCTCCGTAATGCCCGAAATCTGCCGGCCACCAATCCTGCGAATCGGTCATTAAAGCATGTAAATCACTTTTTACCGCTTCCAGATCTAAGCTTTTAAATGCTTCGGCATAATTAAAATCGGGATCTGAAGGGTTTGACAAAGCTGAATTCTGACGCAGAATATTAAGCTTTAATTGTTTTGGCCACCAGTTGTTGTTCCGGGTGCCGCCACCGCCTACATTGTTTTTCATGCTGCCGTTGTGGAACGGGCATTTGCTGATATCGTTCGGGTCTTTTTCCATCTTTATCTTATAATTTGTTAGTTTAAACTTATGAACTAATATAAAATTAAGGCATTCCCATCAATAATCACAATCACATAATTCTATGTGCAAATAGTTAAAATCTATTATCCTTATTGCAGCTTAGTTTTCAGGTTTTTATATATAAAGTTATAAAAATTAAGCCTAAGATTATCAACCATTAAGCCTATCTGGTTCGCATCCGTCAGCCTTCATTGTAGCAAAAAGCTACCCGTGTCCGTTTCTATGGCAAAACAAAATCCCTATCTCAATAATGAAAACTACAGTAAATTATTTAAAGTCAGCACTGGCTGTAACCTTGTTAACCATTAGTTTATTTGCCTGCAAAAAAGACAGTAACACCGATCAGCCAGTAGCAACAACAGCTACCCTTTCGTTCAACAATGGCCTTGATCTTACAGGCAAACTCGATTTCTACGTAAATGGCACTAAAAAAGCCAGTCTTGATGCCCTGCTCCATAGCGATTACAGCGAAGTGCCCGAAGGAAAATTAACCATTAAGGTAAGTAACGCGGGTTCAACTACCGCAATTGCCACTACAGATTTTACCTTTACAGCCGGCCGCAATTACTCGGTATTTGTTTCTGGTACGCCCAACGCACCAACGTTGGTTTTAGCCGAAGATAACCTCAACGCACCATTAAAAGACAGCGGAAAAATCCGTTTTGTAAATTTAAGCACGGGCACAAAAGGCCTTGATTTAAACGTGCGTGGTAAGCAACCTGTATTTAGCAACCTGGCTTATAAAAGTTCTACCAATTTCGAAAACATGGCGGTAGCTACCGAAGTAAATTTCGATTTACGCGAAAATGGAAACACTCAGGCAATGACTAGCCTTGAAAAAGTAAAAATCGAAAACGGTAAAATTTACACCATTATTGCCACCGGCGACAGAAGCGAAAACAGTGCAAATGTTAAAATGACTGTGATTACCAATAAATAAAGAATTTTTGGTTTCATCGTTCCTTCCAGCTGATCATCATCGCGGGGAGGAACGACAAGCTTCCCGACTTTAGGCTATGGTGTGGACGCTTCTTTAGCAATTCCCTTTGTACCATCCGTCATTGCCAGCTTGACTGGCAATCTTAATGCAGTAAAAAGGTTAGCGAATATGTCCACACGATAAAACTATCGGAGAAGCAATCATAGGGCGTTAGCAACTAGCTAACGTTGTAAGACTGCTTCCCCGTAAAAACGGAACAAGCTGTCGGCTGAAAGAGCAGTCTCGCAGTGACGATCACCTACCTCCGTACATTATACTTCGCTTTATCACATTTCCTTTACAGAACAATCGGTAACATGTTGATTACGCGCCACGGCTTTTAAACACCTGTGCCGTACCTTTATAGCACACAAATGTATTTATGAAGTTTTATATGAAGTCGGCCTGGCTGCTGATTCTCTTTGCAGGATTTTTCGCCAACAGCTATGCCCAGAATTACTCAATCAAAGGAACGATACTCGATACCGCAGGCCTCCCCCTTCCGGGTGCGGTGGTGAGAATTAAATCTAAAACCGATAGCATTGGCGTTTCGGCCAATAACGATGGTACCTTTACCATTGGCAAAATTAAATCGAAACAGTTTACCTTATCTGCTGCGTTTATAGGTTTCGATAGCTTTACCAAACAGTATCAGATTGAAAAGGGCAATAGCCTTACTATCGAAAACATTAAATTAAAACCTTCGTCCAATACGCTCGATGCGGTAGTAATTTCGGGGGTACCACCTGTAAAAGTAACCGAAGATACCGTGAGCTTTAATGCCAAAGCCTTCCCGGTACGTGATGGCGATGCTGTTGATGAAGTACTAAAAAAACTACCCGGCGTAAAAGTAGATAAAGACGGAAATGTAACCAGCCAGGGCTCGCCTATAACTAAAATACGCGTAAACGGAAAAGATTTCTTCGGAACGGATGTAGCCACAGCCATTAAAAACCTGCCGGCCGATATCATTAAAAACCTGCAGTTTATTGATGATTACGGCGATCAGGCCAAACTGACGGGCATTAAAACCGGCGAACCCGAGAAAATACTGAATCTAACCATTCAGGAAGATAAAAAGAAAGGCTATTTTGCCCGTGCTTCGGCAGGTGTGGGTAATGCCGACCGCTATAATACCAGCATCAGGGGTAACAGCATGAAAGGCGAAAGACAACTTTCGTTTGATGCGACATCGGCCAATGCCAACATGCGCGGTGGTGGTGGCGATGGAGTAACCACCCGGAATGCTGCCGGATTAAACTTCAAAAACGAGTTTAGTCCTAAACTTTCGCTTGATGCCGGATATAATTTCAACAACGACCGCAACAATACCATTAGCAGCACGTATACTCAGAATTTTTTACAAGATGCGGGGCAAAACATCAATCGCCTCGAAGATGCGCAAAACAACAACAAAAGCGATAATTACAGCCATTGGATGGGTGGCAACCTGGAGTATAAAATCGACACGATGAACTACCTCAAAATTTCGCCTAATTTGAATTATAACACTGGTATTGGCAACAGTACCGGCGGATCGTTGGTTACTCAGGATACCTTATCTACGAACCGCCAATCTACAAATGCAAGCAGTTCGAACAGTTTTAGTGCCAAGGCGAATATTTTTTACAACCACAAATTCGCTAAAAAAGGTCGTAACCTGAGCAGCTGGAGCAACATCAACTATTCCAACAGTGGCAACAACCGCAATGCTTTCAACCAATACATTAATATACATAGCAGTAAAACCGATTCTTTGATCCAAAATCAATTGAATAATCAGGATAACAATAATCTTGGTTTAAATGTTGGCGCATCGTATATGGAGCCTTTGTGGCATAAAACCTTTATTGAGGTAAATTACAGCTGGAACCGTACTTCGACCAATAATGCCAAAGAAACTTACGATGTAACGGCAGGCAACCAGGTTTTTAACCCACAGCTCAGCAACATTTACGATTACCAGTTTGTAACCAATAAGGTAGGTATGAATTACCGTTACATCGGCGAAAAGCTGAATTATACGGTGGGGATCAATGCCCAGCCAGCAGTTTTAACGGGACAAAACCTAAGCCGTGATATCAAGACCGAGAACCGTACTTTTAACCTGATTCCTTCGGGCAGGTTTTCTTATAAATTCTCTAACCAGCAATCGCTCGATGTTAATTATTGGGGCAGAAACAACCAACCCGGCTTTTTGCAGTTACAACCCATTACTGATAACTCCAACCTGCAAAATATAATTACCGGAAACCCTGATTTAAAACCAGAATTTGTACACAGCGTTAACGCCCACTACAAACTGGCCGATTGGAACGCAGGTAAAGTAATTCTGGCCAATTTCAGGTATGAAAGAACTAACGACAAAATTGTAACCACCAAAGCGCGTGTACCCGGTACTGTAAATCAGTTAACAAGCTACACCAATACCGATGGTTACTACACCATACAGGGCGATTACAATATCAGTAAACCACTTTCTGCTGAACGTAAATTTACTATCGGTTATTCAGGTTCAGGGCAATTGAACAACAACATTTCCTTTACCGATAATAGCAGAATCGAAGCGAAAAACATTTCGTGGCGGCAAGAACTGGAATTCAGGGTAGACCTGAAAGATATTACCAATTTCGAGTTAGAAACCTCATACTCTCAAAATCTAACCAGCTACACCAATACAACGCTTAGCAACCGCCAATCTAACCGATTTGAGTATGGTATTGAAGGCCGTAATTATTTCTTTAAAGATCTTACTTTAGGTTACGATTTTAGCAAACAGATTAACACCGGATTTGATAACGGATCAGTGCGTAATCCTACCCTGCTTCGCCTGTCAATGGAATATAAGTTTATGAAAAACGACATGGCTGCTATCCGTGTAGAAGGATTTGATCTTTTTGATCAGAATTCGGGGATTTCGAGAGACGTATTTGATAACGTAATTGTTGACAGGCAGGTAAACCGTCTTGGTCGTTATTTCATGTTATCACTGATTTACCGCGTACGCAAGTTTGGTTAATTGAGGCCAACAATTTGATATAAATGATTTAGCCTGCCACACGGCAGGCTACAATTGTTTACAGGGAATATATTTTACTATTGTTTAGCAACAACATACAGCCTTAAGCTCCCTTTTTGGTGCCCAGGCTTTCCATCAACTGATCGTAAAGATTGTCGCTTACTGCTTTCTGGGGTTTCATTTTCTTTACGGTAGCCCGCTTACCTTTAGCCTTAGCTTTAATAATTTTAAGCAACTCATCGCTGTACTCATCTTTAAATGCCCCTAAATCAAATGAGGAGCTGTATTGTTTAATTAAGGCCAGCCCTACATCCATTTCTTTTTTAGTGATATTGATGTCTTCTACCTTATTAATCTCAGATAAACTCCTGATTTCCTGCTGAAAACGAATTTTAGTAATCACAATTACATCATCCATGGGATGGATAACACAAAGATTTTCGGTATTGCGCAACACAAAACGGGCTACGCCGGCCTTTTTCGATTTCACCAACGCTTTTAACAATAATGCATACGCTTTTTTACCTTGCTTTTCGGGTTCTGAATAATACGAAGTTTCGTAATATATGGGGTTAATGTCCTGGATATCGACAAAGTTCTCTAGCTCGATAATCTTCGTTTTTTCGGGTGCCGCTTCTTCTAAATCGTGCTTATCTAAAATAATGTAGCGGTCTTTCAAAAAATAACCTTTCACAATTTTATCAAAGGGCACTTCTTTGTGTGTTTTTTCGTTAACCCGCAAAAACCTGATTTTTTCGTGGTCGCGCTCATCCAGCATATCTAAATCTAAATGGCTGTTTTGCACACCAGAAAATAACTTAACCGGAATATTAACCAGCCCAAATCCAATTGATCCTTTCCAGATTGATCTCATCTTAATAAATTTAACTTCAGTACTAACAGTCTGGCAAAGCCGATTGTTTTATGATCCCACTGGTTGGTGGCGCACCAACCATATTTGATGATCTTATTTCGGTCGGTGAGCCACCAACCGATAGGAAACCTCATACGATCGTCTTCCTGCACTTGTTTCAGGACCTCTCGATTTAATGGCCCTATTCAAGATTGAAGAGATGCTTAAACACCCGTCAAACTGGCCGGGCGGAAGTTCAGCATAACGTAAAGGAGGTGATTCATCCCAACTGGTCGGTGAGCCAGGGATAATTCGATAAAGAAAAAACTACTGAAATTGATCTTTAGCTTTTTGAATAGCTTTTTTCAGATCGATACCTTTACCCAGCACGCCTTTAAAAAGATCGCCTTTTTCCTTTAGTCTTTCCATGGTATTAAAAATGGTAAAATCTTTCATTTTCAAGCCTGGTTTTACTTCATCCCAATCTAAGGGCATAGAAACTGTTGCCCCAGGTTTTGGTCTTACCGAGTATGGCCCGGCAATGGTTGCACCCGGGCGGTTTTGTAAAAAATCGAGGTACATTTTACCTTTACGGGCTGCAATGCTGCGTTCGAGGGTCGTAAATTCGGGCAAGGCAGCATGTACTGCCTCAACCACAATCCTTGCAAAAAGCTGTGTTTGCTCGTATGTATATTTCGCCCCCATCGGAATGTAGATATGAATCCCGGTTGATCCGGAAGTTTTAGGAAAGCTGGGTACCTCAATGGCATCCAGCACTTCTTTAACCTGCAATGCAGCTGCAATTACCTGATCAAAATCCTGTTGATCGGGATCAAGGTCTATCACACAATAATCGGGATAATCGGGCTTTTTAGACCGCGAAAACCAGGGATTGATTTCAATACAACCCAGCGATACCATCCATAGTAGCGTTGCAAGATCGTTGCCCAGCAAATATTCTTTTTTCTCTCCATCGCCGGTTGAGTATGGAAAAGTTTTTGCCCAGTCGGGTGCCTTTCCTTTAACATCTTTCTGGTAGAATGGCTTTCCTTTTATCCCACCCGGAAAGCGGTTTAACGATTGCGGCCTATCTTTTAAATAAGGCAACATATACTCCGATACTGCAGCATAATAATTTAATAAATCGCGTTTGGTAATGCCCTCGCCAGGCCAGTAAACTTTAGAAAGGTGATTAAATTCAAGCGTTTTCCCTTTTATTTTAAGGTCTTGCCTGTCTCCTTTCGCACTTAACAATTCATCATCTTCCATCTTAGATACTTTCTTATTTGCTAATTCTTTATCCTCAGCTTCCTCAACTATTTCTTCAGTTTGCTCTGCATGCTCCCTTACCACTTCAGTTGCCTTTTTATCTTCGCGCATCCCTTTAAATGAAGGGTGCCTGAACACGCCTTCACTCGTAATTTCTGTAAATTCTACCTCCGCAACCAATACCGGTTTCATCCAGGTTATCTCTGCATCGGGTTGCATGCGTTGAAACCGCGAACGTTTATTTACATCGGGCGTAACATCGAAAGGACTCTTTTTGCTTAGGTAAGGTTCAAACATTTTCATCATCTGTTTCTGCTGCTGATCGGAAAAACCTGTGCCCACTTTGCCTGCAAATGTTAGTTTACCTTTTTTATATACGGCTAATATGAGCGAACTGAAAGATTTGGACGTATCCTTATTTTTGGTAAAACCAGCAATAACTACCTCTTGCCTTTTGTTGATTTTTATTTTAAGCCAGTCTTTAGAGCGGTTATCAAGCGCATAGGTAGAAGATTTACGCTTCGCCATAATCCCTTCCAATCCTATCTTTTTAGCTGCTTCGAAAAACTCTATTCCTCTGGTATCAAACACTTTTGAAAGGCGAATACTATCATTTGTTTGGGGTAATATCTCTTTTAATATCGCCTGTCGCTCAACCAGCGTAAGCCCGGTAAGGTTCTTACCTTTGTACCACAAAATATCGAAAACGCAATAAATCAATGCGCCGTCGGCTTCGCTTCTCCAGTTTTGCAGCTGACCAAAATTAGAAATGCCTTTCTCACTCAATACCAACACCTCGCCATCTAAAACCGCGTTAAGTTTCAACGTTTTTAGTACCTCATAAATGGGATAAAACTTTTCGTTAAATGATTTTTTGTTTCTCGAAAGCAGTTCCACTTCGGTTTTATTCAAGAAAGCAAGTGCGCGATAACCATCCCATTTTATTTCGTATTGCCAGTCTGCATCATCAAAAGGGCTATCAACCAAGGTGGCAAGCATGGGTTTAATATTTTTTAAAATGGCCGATTTAGGCGCTTCTTTAAGCAGTTTTGCCGGATCAGGATCTTTACTTTCCGCTCCGGGCAGTTCCGCATCACTTTTATCCTTTGCTTTAGTTTTTATTGTTTTCGCCAGCTTTTCATCACTAATGGGTTGTGCTTTACCCGATTTCCATACCTTTTGACTGGTTTTTTCCATAACCGCAATGGTTTTTCCCGAAAGCACCGATTCATCCAGTTTGGTTACATCTTTTTTAGTGGCATAATCATCGTCATGCTTAATCAGCAGCCAGGCATTTTCGCCCATGCCTTTGGTTTTTACCAATGCAAACTCTCCGTTTAGTTTTTGCCCATGCAAACGCACCTTTACCGAGCCTTTGGCCAGTTCTTTAAGCAAATTATTTTCCTGTGCTTTTTTCCCTTTTATATCTTCTATGGTTTCGTACCAACCCTGATCCCAAACAATTACGGTTCCACCACCATATTCTCCTTTCGGGATAATCCCTTCAAAATTGCGGTAATCGAAAGGATGATCTTCTACCATCATGGCCAAATGTTTAATTTTTGGGTCGAGCGAGGGACCTTTCGGTACAGCCCAGCTTTTTAAAACGCCACCCATTTCTAAACGGAAATCGTAGTGCAGCCTGGAAGCATCGTGCTTTTGAACCACAAACATTAACTTTTTGCTGTCTTTACTTACCCCCGCCTTGGGCTCTGTGGTCTTTTTGAAATCCCGTTTTTGATTGTACGCCTGTAACCCCATGCTCATTTATTTAAATACCAATCAGCCGAAACGGCCTAACCAATAAACCTTTGCGAACAATTAATGGTTTTTAAAATGTGATAATTTGAGCCTTTGTAAACACAAAATGATTGGACAAAAATGATTGTGCAAAACTTTTTTACTCTTTTTTGCTCTTTTTTCACGAAATGTCTTTTTAATGTCACCTGAAGTTTATACCTTGAAAATCTAAACTAAAACTTCATGGATGACAGAACCAACCTAATCATCGGCGTATTCTCACTACTTTCTGGCTTCGGTATCTTGATCGAATTACTTCGTAACAAGAGACGAGAAAGGCGGTTTTAAGTTTAAAGGGCCGAATAGATGAGTTTATTCGGCTCAAAAAACATCAGTTTCAATCATTATTTACTCCCGTCAGTCCCCTAACCCATCCGCTTCTTTAACAACAGCAATATATCTTTTCGGGTATTTGTAAATTGTAAACTTCCATTATTAGCATCATATTTTTATAAATAGCTTAAACGGTTACATTAAAATGGTTTAAGAAAAAATTGATTTTGCTATCTTAAACGTCATTACAACGTTTATTATTCCTATCTTCATGCCAACCAAGTATAAATCAACCTTGTCATGAAAAAATATTTCCGCTCCGGCATTCTATATCTAGCTGTAATTGTTCTACTAGCTCTGGCAGCACTAAATTCAAGTGCACAACAAAGTGCCAACACAGATAAACAGATTTTTGATTACGGATGGAAATTTAGTCTGGCAAATCAATCGGATAATTACAGTGCCCCTGCTTTTGACGATCGAAACTGGCGCGGACTTGATTTGCCACACGATTGGAGCATTGAAGGCAAAATGGAAGCCAAAAATCCAATGGGTAACGATGGCGGTTATTTCCCGGCGGGAATTGGCTGGTATCGAAAAACCTTTACTTTGCCAGCCAGTGCAAAAAACAAGGGCATATCTATCTATTTTGAAGGGGCTTACATGAATGCCGAAGTTTTCATCAATGGCAAATCGCTGGGCGTCTACCCTTACGGTTATTCTGCTTTCAGCTACGACTTGAGTCCTTACTTGAAATATGGCACTAAAAACACCATCGCCGTTCGGGTTGATAATGCCCAGCAGAAAAATTCGCGCTGGTACAGCGGCTCAGGCATTTATCGCCATGTGTGGCTGGTAACCAAAGATCCGGTGCATCTCGATCAATGGGGTGTTTTTATCACCACGCCGAAGGTAAGCAGCAACAAGGCTACTGTTCAGCTTGCGGCGAAACTTAAAAATGATACCGATCAGCCTAAAAATGTGGCCTTAACTATTTCGCTATTTGATAAAACCCACAAAAAAGCAGGATCAAAAACAGTTCAGCTTAACATTCAAGCCAATAGTTTTAAGGAGGTAACTGAACAAATTAAAGTGAACAATCCAGACTTATGGGCCATTGAAACACCAAATTTATATGAGGCAGAAGTTGAGGTCAGCGCGGCTAAAAAACTGTTAGATAAGGTCAGTCAATCCTTTGGTATCCGCTCAATAAATTTCAGTGCCACTAAAGGATTTGAACTGAATGGCCAAAGCATCAAGCTAAATGGCGGTTGTGTACACCACGACAATGGCAGTTTGGGTGCAGCAGCTTTTGATCGTGCCGAGGAAAGAAAAGTTAAATTGTTAAAAACAGCAGGATTTAATGCTGTGCGTACTTCACATAATCCACCATCTGAAGCCTTTTTAGCTGCCTGCGATAAACAGGGGCTACTGGTAATTGATGAAGCCTTTGATGGCTGGCGCACCAGCAAAAACAAATATGATTATGCCTTATATTTTAACGATTGGGCTGAACGCGATGTTGCCACCATGGTTAAACGCGACCGTAACCATCCTGCAATAATTATGTGGAGCATTGGTAATGAAATTATTGAACGAAAAGAGCCGCAGGCAATTGAAACCGCCAAACTCCTCTCGGGCTATGTAAAAAAACATGACAGTACCAGACCTGTAACTTCGGCCATGACCACCTGGGATAAAGATTGGGCCATGTTTGATCCGTTGATGGCTGCGCACGATGTGGCCGGATACAATTATCAATTGCATCACGCAAAAACAGATCATGAGCGTGTACCCTCACGTATTATCGTGCAAACCGAATCTTATCCGAAAGATGCCTTTGCCAACTGGGCACTGGTACAGCAAAACAATTACATCATCGGCGACTTTGTTTGGACGGCTATGGACTATTTGGGCGAATCGGGCATTGGTCGCTATTTTTACCCCGGAGAATTGGAAGGGCAACATTGGGAACGCGATCTTTTTCCGTGGCATGGTGCTTATTGCGGCGATATCGACTTAACGGGCTGGCGAAAACCAATTTCGCACTACCGGAGCATGTTATACAATGATAACGAGCAAATTTATATGGCGGTTAAAGAACCCAACCCACTTAAAGGCGGGCTAATTAAAGAAACCATGTGGTCGGTTTGGCCCACCTGGGAAAGCTGGACCTGGCCTGGTTACGAAGGCAAAGAAATAAAGGTAGAAATTTATGCCAAATACCCGGCTGTACGGCTTTATCTGAACAACAAACTGGTAGGCGAAAAAGAAACCACCGCGAAACAGGAGTTTAAGGCTGTGTTCCCAGTTCCCTATCAGGCAGGAGAACTAAAAGCTGTAGGTGTTCTCAATGGCAAAGAAACATCGGCAGTAATTTTAAAAACTGCTGCAACTGCTTTTAAAATCAGGCTAAGAGCTGATAGAACCAGGCTAAGGGCTAATGGGCAAGACCTGTCGTTTATCACTGTAGAAATAGTGGATAAAGATGAAAATATCAAACCTGATGCAAACAATACCCTAACTTTTAAATTAACAGGAGCCGCAAGCCTGGCAGCAACAGATAATGCCAATCTGAAAGATATTACACCTTATCCCTCAAATATCAGAAACGCCTGGAATGGTAGGGCTTTGGCGATTGTAAAAAGCGCCCACAATGCCGGCAATATTAAGTTACAGGTTAGCTCGCCGGGACTTCCTGATGCTTATTTAACACTCACTTCAATTAAATAAGGGCTTAAATAAACGGTATGAAACACATTAAGAGGTAACAGCTATGATACCCGCAAAGTTCGTCTTGTAAATTTATTTTGACTATATTGTATTATTCCCAAAAATATTCCCCCCGGAGCTGGCGGATTTATCTTTTTTCGGAGGACTACCTATGAAAAAGATATTTCTTTACGAGCCCGATGCGGCTATTTTCGAAATTATTAGTCTGATATTGGCTGACGAAGGTTGTCAGGTGAGAAAATTCCCTTACTGGGAGGGTGATTTGGCTACAGCCGTAGTAAGTTATGTACCTGATTTAGTAATGATGGATTGTTTTCAAGATCTGCTCAGACCCGCGAGATTATGCAGGCTAATCAGCGTATTATGCCCGCAAACCAGCCTTATTGCTACGAGCTGTAATTCTGATATCGATCATACCTACCGTAAAATGGGCTTCGATACCTATTTACGCAAACCTTTTGATATTGCACAGCTTACCAAACTGGTTAACCGGTACATACCACAAACTGCGGGTTGTTAATTTACAGGCGCTGGTTTTGAAAACAGTTTGCGCACAAAACCGATCATCACCACGCACCAGGCCAATACTGCAAACAGACAAAAAGCACTAGACACCACAGGCAGAAAACTAATGTGTAGCACCTCATTTAACCTGAAAGTGCTAACCGAATACATGCAAATGGGAAAAACCAGCGACCAGTAACTGGGATCGTAACCTTTTGCAGTAATTGGAACTTTAACTTTTTTAATTACGTGTTTCCAGATACCTAACAACAGCAATAAGGGAATCCACCAGGTACCTGCAGCCCAAAAAAGCACCACTATGCCCTTTAAGAACGGGATAATTTCGGCTATAACAGGCAATCTTCCTGCAAAATGCATCAGCATGCAACCTGCGAGCACGGTTATGGCCGTTGCCCCCATGTTAATCCAATAAGGCGCACCCAATTCGGCTGCATGCAACTCGAAGAAAGACATCCGATAAATAATCAGCGACATGATGTACAGATAGAACAATGCACCCAGCGAGAAAAAACAGAGCGAAATGAAAATCAGGTTTTCATCTCCGCCGGCAATTAAGGTGGTTAAACCCGATATAGCTTGCAGCGTTACGACAAAAAGCAACCATCCTCCGTTTATCCCATCCTTTAAACTTTTCTTGTGGTGGGCCACGGTAAGACTAAAGAACAGTCCATAAGCCAGGAACAGCCAAACCACACCGGCAAAAGCCAGAAAAATGATGGCTATAACTGCATTAAAACCTGCTAAAATAAATTGATTACCCACAATACAACAAGCAGCAATGATGGTTAAAAAACCGGGACCACGCTCGTAGCTATGAAAATCGGCCTTAATGTCTGCATAAAACCTAACCAAACGGTATAGGTTCGCGACAATTAATGTGCTGAAAATTGCAAGGTTAAAAAACAGGAAAACTTTAGCCAGCAAAGGCCAGCCATGTAAAGAAAAGCCTATACCGATAATTCCGGTAGCCATGACCATCGAAAAATAAGCTGGTGGCATTTCTTTGATCCGTTGTGCTAAGCTCATGTTGTACAGATTTAGGTGTTGGCCAGTAAATCGAAATATTCATCATCTTCGTTTTTGCCTCCATAGCCCTTGCCTACCGTGGTGTGCGAGGTAACAAATTCAATTCGCGCAATCCACTTCACCATTTTATAACCCAGCTGGTTTTCTACCCGCAAACGCAGTGGGGCACCATAAAGCTCGGTTAAAGGTTCGTAATTCATTTCCCATGCCAGCAATGCGCCCGGTTTCTGACAATTATCAAGCGTATGGGTGTCGTAATAATCGCCCCCATACAATCCTTCGCCAAAAGAATAAAATACAACTGTTTTAACTGACGGATGTGGTTTAACCACTTCAATCAGCTTACTCATAGGTAAACCGCCCCATTCGGCAATGCCCGACCAGCCTTGAATACAATGGTGCATGGTAATGTTTTCATCCTGCCCTAGTTTTTTTAACTCAGCCAGCGAGAACTCCATGGGGTTATCTACCAAACCACCTACTTTAAGCTTAAAATCCTGAAAGTTATTGGCGGCGAGCGCCTTCCATTCGATCGATTCGGGCACTTTGCCATTGGCCCAAAAGTAGGGTGTAATGTCTTCTTTGCGATAGATCAGTTTAGGTTTAAGCTTGTTAATGGTTTTCTCCCAAAGGGTACCATTAATTAAAGCCTGAAGTTTTTGCAAAGCCCTGGGACGATGCCAGGAGAACCAATGGGCAAAAACAGCAAACAAAGCCAGAAAAACAAGAAAACCAATGCCAAAGTACAAGCCGGTTTGGTCGGTTTCGCTATCTGTTCCGTTAACAATATGGTTCATGTTTCTAACCAATCCGGTTGCCACTACCATTGCTACATGTACAACCAGGAAAGCCAGATAGGCCAGCATTACCAGAAAATGAACTGAACGTGCACCTTGCCGGTTAATAAATATTTTGGGAAACCAGTGAAAACGGTTTTCAATAGCCGGCGACATGGCCATACCGCTCAACATGGCAATTGGAGCCAGCAAAAATACTACAGCAAAATACGATATCTGCTGCAGTGCATTGTATTGGTAAAAGCCATTTGGTTCTACAGGCATATTAAAAGTGGCATAATGTACAAATACACTCCACGAATCGGGAATAATGCTCCACGAAGTAGGTACCAGTTTGCGCCATTGATCGGTTGAAAACAGCAAAGCAATAAAAATAACCCCATTCAGCAAGAAAAAGGGCACATTGATAAAGTGCCAGCAGCGCGCCAAACCTACCGTATGCCTGTACCCGGGCAAACCCAATATCGGGCTGATATAACGGGCATCTTCTTTAGCTGTCCACACCTTCCCTGCCGGAATATTTAAAGGTGTAAATTTGGCCCACTCAGAACCCGGGGTACAACTATTATTAAAATATAAGCGCGGATGATCGGCCAGTATAGAAAGGCCACTCCTGATGATGGTAATTAAGAAAAAGAAATTTACCCAATGGCTTAGCCTGAGCCACCAGGGAAAACCTACGGCAAGTTTTTGGTTAGGTACAGGATTAAGCGCCGGATCGGCCGGCAAACCCCAAATTAAATACTGCAACCAGGCTATGCCCATTGTTGCAACGAGTACAATGGCTAAAACATACCATACCTGGGGTTTTAATCCAATAAAAGTCCTTCGATCGGTGGGATAGTGAACGGCTTGTTCTGCAGCGGAAAAATTCGGGATCATGGCGCAATTTTAAGGAAGATGAACGTTTTTTATGAATTTGAACCTGATTAGCTTAAACGGGATATTGCACCGGTTTTTTTGACGGCAAAACAGATTAAAGGCATGAAATTAATGAAATAAATCCAGATATCTTGGGGTTTAGCTGTCAAAAAACAGAAAAATATGGGGATGATTAGTGCAGGATCATTAAATTTGCCGCCTGAATAATATAGCCTCGATTGGCTGGAATACAATTTATAAAATGGAAGAAAACGATTTTGTTGCCATCTGGCTGGAAGAAACCGGCAACCCTGCTATCGAACGCCTATCGCAGCTAAACCTTGCAGTTGCTGCAAAAACTGCGGCTGCAATTGCCAATAATGAACTATCAGAACAAGATCTGGCTATTGCATTGGATGTTAACCCTGATGAAATTAAAAGATGGCTAACAGGCAGACATACCTTTAGCATGAGCATCATTACTGAAATAGCAGCAAAGCTAGAGGTGATTCGGGAGTAAAGCCGAAAACACCTTAGCTTGCCTTTGCCAGACCGTTTCGATCAATGGCGGGATAGCCGACCTAATTGACTATAATTTAAATTTAACAGGCATTAACTACCTTTTGGGACCAAAAAGAAAAGTTTTGGTAGCTTTAAGCATTTTCGAAAAGCTTTCTAAAATCTCATCAACCGTCCAGTAGCGCTGCTGTTCTGCGTTTACCAACCGAATGCCTTTCAAACCAAAAGGTTTGGTAGTTATGGCCAATATCTTCATCCGGGTTTCTTCGCCATCGTTGTAAACCGTACAGGGCAACTCCTCGTCAATGTGGTATTCTATATCCATCGGCCAGGGGCCGGATACTCCCCAGGCTGCAGTATCACCATCATCGGGACTAAACGTTAAAGTATATCCTTTGGCCTTGAGTTGCGCAATGGCCTCCTCAAGCGCATTATTTTCGGGCATCATGTAGTTATCCAGGCTTTACCAGATCGCTAGGCTATCCTCGACTTTTTCTGTTGCCAGGTAGCGATATTAAAAATAACACCCAGTGCAATCAGTAAGCCACCAGTAAACTCTGGCCAGGGAAAAGAGCGGATTCCATTGATATTGATTGTCCAGGGGTGCGAATCTACCGGATTTACCGCATTCAGCTGTCCGCCGGTTAATAATGCAGCAACCAGTAATAATAATCCACCAAACATCAGGTAATAACTTGTTTTTTTCATAACCTTTAATTAAATAACATTTACAATTAAACTCTTCTATCGGCCATCATTTTCTTTCCTTTCACAATCATCTTTTTGGCTTGTCTGTCCATCGAAAGGTTTCGGCCCACGCTACTCTCCTTCTCCTGGTTTACACTATAAGCCCTAACTATATCTTTATAGCTTAACAAACCCTCGAATGATGTGCCATCTCTGCCACTCACTACCGCTACAAAGTCGTTTCCAGAAGTATGCATCAACTCCAGTGCTTTCCTTACCGGTTCATTTCCTTTAATCTGCTCATCTCCTGATTTGATTATCGCCGTAATGCTTGCCATATCTTCTTTTACCCACTGGAAAATATCCAGTACGGAGATAGTTCCCAAATAATCACCTTCAGCATCGCGCACAGCATACTGGTTTTCTTTAGGCGGATTGGCCACAAAATATTTCCGCACCTCGGCAATGGTATTATACGAGCTGATAAAAACCGGATTACGGTCCATTACTTCCGCAACGCGTAATTTCTGCAGTAAATCCGGCTCATAACTATCTGGCGTATGAATCCCTCTGCGGGCAATTTTCTCAGTCATGATGGTATTTTTCATTAAAAACACCGAAATGAGGTATGCGCCCGAGCAGGCACCAAGTAAAGGTAGTAGCCCCTGTACCTGCTGCGTAGCTTCGAGTGCAAAAAGAATGCTGGTTAAATAAGCTCTTGAAGCACCGGCAAACATGGCCGACATGCCCACTAAGGCCGACATGGGGATACTGATATCTAAACCCGGAAAAACTGAATGCATCAGGTAACCCAAGGCAGCACCCGTAGCACCACCTATTGTCATTAAGGGCGCAAGCGTTCCGCCCGAAGTTCCGCTACCCAATGCAATGGCCCAAGAAATAAATTTAAACAGGCAAAGCGAAACAATAACTGAGATAGAAAGCTGACCACTTAAAAGTGAGATGATATTATCGTACCCTACACCTAAAGTTCGTGGCGCAAAATAGCCCACAATGCCTACGGCAAGTCCGCCAATTGCCGGCCACCAGGTCCAGTGAAAAGGGAGGTGCTCAAAGGCATCTTCGATAAAATAAACCAGTTTAGTAAGCCCCAGTGATGCGAGCCCTACAAGAATCCCGATGAGACTATAAATACCCAATGCTGCATTTGACGGCGCGGAAAGCACCGGCATGGGAAACACAGGCCCTGCTTCGAAAAGCAGGTGGTGTCCTGCCGCTCCTGTGATACAGGCAAGTGCCACAGGTATAATTGCCCTCGGAGAAAATTCGAACAACAAGAGTTCGATGGCAAGAAATACCGCGGCAAGCGGTGTACCAAATATGGCCGACATGCCCGCGGTTGCCCCGGCAGCAAGGATAATTTTACGTTCAACCGGGCTCACAGTAAACAACTGCCCAAGTGTAGAGCCCAATGCACCACCGGTGGCTATAATTGGCCCCTCTGCACCAAATGGCCCACCCGTGCCAATTGCAATTGCAGAAGAAACCGGTTTCAAAATGGCTATAGCTGGTTTTATTTTACTTTGATTGGTGAGTACCTGCTCCATGGCTTCGGGAATACCATGCCCCCTGATCGCTTTCGAACCGTAAAATGCCATAAAGCCGACTATTACCCCGCCAATAACGGGAACAATGATTACCAGCCAACCAAGGTGGTTTTCGGCCGGACTATGAAAACTGAAATCGAATTGCTGGTAGAAAGAAATATTAGTTACCAGGTTAATTAACGACACCAGCACTTTTGCGATGAAAGAAATTCCGATGGCCACACCAACTGAGAGCATTGAAATAAACAACAAGCGCTTTTTAGAACTTTTCTCTTTGTTTTTACCCATTTTAAACTTACCGAAAATGCCCAGCGCCGGAGATATCGGTATGATATTTTTTGTCTTATTCATTTTATGATTTGAGAATGAGACAAAAGTAGAAATAAAAAATTAAAAACATTGTAAAAAATATATTTTAAAATATATAAATGAAACAATAATTACAAATTACCAACATAAAAATATATCATAAAATATATTTATAGTTTTAAATAGCGAATAAATTATTAATTGTATTTTTGCCGGTAGCAACAACCTGAAGATGAAAGAAAGCAACAATATCTGCGACCTGAAAAGCTGCTACCTGTGCAGTCGTGTACTTACAGATTGGCTGCCTGCGGTTGCGCAACAGAAAAAAAACTTTCAGCTAAAAAAAGGCGAGCAGCTCTTTACTGAAGGTGCTCCGGTAAACGGGATCTATTTTGTTTATTCGGGTACGATTAAAGTGCACAAGAAGTGGGATAACGAAAAAGAGCTGATTATCCGTTTTGCCCGCAAAGGCGATGTAATTGGTCACCTGGGGCTGGGTAAAAACCCTGTTTATCCGGTTTCGGCTACTGCGCTTGAGGAAGCAACAGTGTGCTTTATCGATCTGCAATTCTTCAGATCAAGTTTGCGGGTTAACCCCGATTTCACCTACCAGCTGATGGATTTCTTTGCAGCCGAATTGCAGGAATCGCACGAACGGATGCGCAATCTGGCGCACATGTCGGTAAAAGGCCGTATTGCCAATGCGATTTTAGCCTTACAGGCACAATTTGGCACCGATACTTCGGGCGCAATAGATCTGGATATTTCGCGACAGGACGTGGCTTCTTATTCGGGCACCACCTACGAAACCCTTTTCAAGATTTTTACCGAATTTAGTAAAGCGGATAAAATTTCGGCCCAGGGCAAGCGCATCAGCATCCTCGACACCCCATTTTTACAGGAAACCGTAGCCGCCGATAACCAAAAACACTAAGCAGCAGATGGCAGCAGCATAATGGACTGAATGCACCTAACAGCTGTTCACAATTAGCTTTAAATGCTTCCATAGTAGCATTTTCATTACAAACCGGTAAAATCACCTGAATTTATACGGGCAATTACCGAAACGGAAAAGTGATTAGATAAATATTCCGATATTGTTTATTTATTACAAAACATGATAGCCTCTAATGATATTGCCGAAGTGATAGATGAACTGGAAAAACTTGCATTAGATCTCAATCTTGATGAGGAGAAGATGCAACGTTTAAATGCAGTATTAAAAATTGCAGAAGAAAAAAATGCCATACTTCACTCCATCAACCAATCTACTGATGATGCGATTATCAGTAAAAACCTGGATGGAATAATTACCAGCTGGAACAAGGCTGCTTCGCGTATTTTTGGTTACACCGACCAGGAAATGATTGGAGTTTCCATCCTTACCCTTATTCCCGAAGATCGCCGGCACGAAGAAACTGAAATCATTTCTAAACTGCACCGTGGCATTTCAATCCATCATTTCGAAACCAAACGCAGGCGCAAAGATGGCTCATTGGTAGATGTATCGTTAACCATATCTCCTATCCTGAATTCGAAAGGTGTAATTATTGGCGTATCGAAAATTGCACGCGACATTACCGACCATCTATCGGCTGAGGTAAACAGCAAACGGCTGAGTGCAATTATCGAATCATCAGACGATGCCATTATCAGTAAAGACCTTAATAGTATTGTAACCAGCTGGAACGATTCGGCTGTACGGATATTTGGCTACAATGCCGAAGAGATGATCGGACAATCGATTCTCAAAATCATTCCGCAAGACCGGCTGGATGAAGAACCAAAAATTCTTTCTCAGCTTAGTCAGGGCATCAGGGTAGATCATTTCGAAACCATCAGACGGCGTAAAGACGGCAGACTGATTGATGTATCGTTAACCATTTCGCCAATAAAAGATAGCACCGGCAAAGTAATTGGCCTGTCGAAAATTGCCAGAGACATTACCGAAAGGAAGCAGGCCGACAAGAAAAAGGAAGAATTTATCGGTTTAGTTAGTCATGAGCTAAAAACGCCCCTTACCTCGTTACGTTCGTACGTGCAGGTTGCCTTGTTTAAAGCCCGGAAGGAAAAAAACGACTTTATTGATCAGGCACTTTCGAAAGCTGAACTGCAAACCAAAAAAATGGAAACCATGATTAAGGATTTCCTCAACATCTCACGCATGGAAGATGGCCAGTTAAAGCTAAACTTAAGTTCATTTGACTTACCTGCATTGATAAACAACTGTATAGCAGATGCAGCCATAACCACATCAAAACATCATTTTAATTATATTGGTGAGCAGCATGCAATGGCAATTGGCGATGCAGAAAAGATTTCATTGGTGCTAATCAACCTCGTCAGCAATGCGATAAAGTATTCGCCTGATGGTGGCGAAATAACAGTGGCTTGCGAAAAACAGGATAAAAACTTAATTATACGTGTAGCCGATCAAGGCATCGGAATTTCTAAAGAAGAGCAAACACACCTATTTCGGAAGTTCTACAGGATTCAGTCAGAAAAAACCAAAACCATTAGCGGATTTGGGATTGGGCTTTACCTGGTACATGCCATACTCGAGCTTCATGGCAGCAGCATTAATGTAGAAAGCAGCAATGGAAAAGGATCGGCGTTCTGGTTTAAGCTCAAAACGACTGAATAATCGCGACTTCAATCTAAAACATTTACATCATTAAGGAATTAGTACAATTCATTTAATACTTTTTCTGTTCAACTTACATTTTACACCATCCTTCACCAAAAACATTTACATCATTAAGAATTAAGTGCATTAAATACTATTCTTTTGATACTATTTTATCCCCAACTTACATCTTCCCTATTCTCAAGCATTTAAACTCCTTATTTACACATTACATCTTCCATTGCAATTCCTGTACTTGAGACAAAAAATAAGAGTTTGCCCCCTTATTTTGATCAAATCCCCCCGCTACTGCGCATCTTTTTTGTAGTTAATTTGTTCGAACCAAGTATAATAAAAAATGCAAAATGGGATTGAGCACTTCTGGTGTTTCATTACCGTTGCACATAACCGAACAACTTAAACTGTCATTATAGTCTTATTGATAAGCGCAGAAGGACGCCATAATAATGGTGTGCATAGGCCTTCTATAAATAACCAAACGAACATTTCCTATGCAATGATCTCTAAATCCCTACTCAACATTATGAAAACTAAACCTTCTATCTTACGTTCAATCAGCGCGCTCATGCTCGGCATCGTCCTGTTTTCGAGCAGCTGTAAAAAAGACAAACTTCCAGAGACCGCAACTAACGAATCTCTTTCAATAAAAGGGAAATTAGGTGCAATTCCGCCAAACGAAGCACAACTTACCGTAGCTAACGGCACCTTTTACATTGTAAACCGCAAAAGCGGAAAAGTACTCGATGTGGGTGGATTTCAAACTGCTGATGGTACCAATGTTGCACAATATGCCGGCACGGGCGGCACCAACCAAAAATGGACTTTAACTGCAGTTTCTGGCGGATATTATTCGGTTATTGGTGTGCATAGCTCAAAAGCGCTACAGGTAGACCAGGCAGGCACCGCCGATGGCGACAATGTAAATATTTCTACCAATACCGGCGCCACTAACCAGCAATGGCAATTTACCTCCATAGGCAATGGTTACTACCGCATTATTAACCGGAACAGCGGCAAAGATCTTGATGTTGCCGGTCAATCTATTGATAACAGCGCCAACGTTGACCAATGGACTTATTGGGGAGGCGAAAACCAGCAATGGTCGCTGCTAACCGTTAATGCAGGTGGGCAACTGGGCTGGACGCTTAACAGTACAGGTGTACCGGCTGATGTGGTAACCCGCATTACCAATGCCATGAACGATGCCTGCGCCAGGTATAACGCAGGTGCCAACTGGCCTGCCCGTACCCTTACTGTAGAATACAATACAGGGGTGGCAACAGCTGATGGCAGCACAAGCGGAAACATTCGCTTTGGTGCCAATACCAGTTATCAGAATGTACGCACGGCCATGCACGAAATTGCCCATACTTATGGTGTAGGCCTTAGCGGTGGCTGGGGAACCAATACCTCGACCGGCGATTTTCTGGGTACCAACACGGTTGCTTTGGTTAAAATTTTTGATGGTACCAGTGGCGCAATACATACCGGAGGTAGCCATTTCTGGCCTTATGGTTTAAATTATGATAATGAATGGAGCGAAACAAATGCTTTCAGGCATGTAAAATTAGTTTATGCCATGCGCTCAGATGGGATGTAACTAAAATATCGTTTTAACAGACTATAGTGATATTGCTTATCAAAAATAACTAAAAAAGAAACCCTCCAAATTTGGGAGGGTTTCTTTTTAACAACACAAACAACTAATGTTTTCCTTTACCATTACCGTGGCCATTTCCTTTGCCGTTACCATTCCCTTTATCTATATGCTGCACCTTTACCGGTTTAGCTTTTAGATTGGAAGAATAGTTACGAACTTTATAATTTGACTTTCCCCCTCCAACTCCATATTTCCTACCTTTGCTTTTGGCTATAACCAACTGGCCATGGTTGCCTTTAAACTTAGCGTACTTTACTTTATGGGTGGTAAAATAGCGGTAAGGTTGAGGCGAATTGATTACCACTTTGTAGCCACGATATAAATCATAACCGCTATATCTCGGTGGTAAGCCAAGCGAGAAAACCCAACCGTTGCTTCCCATATAAATAAACTGTTTCTTAGGTACATAGTAATAACTTTCTATGTCGGGCAGGTAATAATAATCAACATAATCATAACCTGTTGGTCCCCATTGTGGTTGCGCGCCAATATTGATATTTACACTTACCTGTGCCTTAGCCTGGAAAGAGATGCCGCTAACCATAGCGAGTAACAACATCAGGATTAACTTTTTCATGTGCTTATATTTAGATAGAAATTTTTAACGCTATTGTTTTAAGGTGATGGTACCCAACGCTGTGTTTTGACCAAGTGCAACCTTTACCGCAGTAACAGTACTATCTTTGTAACCTGCAATTGGGGCAAACTTAACCGAATATGTGCCTGCCGCTAAGCCACCTACAGTAAATTTACCACTTAACGGATCTGCAACAGTACCAACGGTATCTGTACCGGCTATAACCAATACTTCGGGATGGCTGGCTAAAGGTAAAACGGTACCCGAAATTAAACCTGTGGTGGCAGCGGTTACACCACGTACTACCGGTTTCAATAAATACTTACCATTTCCGGTGCTTACAATTGATTTTGCCGCATCAAAGTCTAAAAGCAATGTATAGGCAGCTCCCTCAACCAATTCGGGATTTGCTGTTAATTTCACTTTCCAGCCTGATGTTTGGGCGCTTGGTGTTTTAAGTTCCTGCTGAATTCCGTTTACCACAATGGTGTTGCCGGTTTCATTCAGTACCAGTCTGATTTCAGTAATTTCGCCGCTTGGCATTTCGCCAGAAGCCACTAAAATATCGGGATTACTGGTGCCGATTCTGAAATCGAGGATATCAAATATTCCGGTACTTGCAGCAAAAACATAAGGTTTATCGCCCGATACCAGTACAATCTCTTTTACACTTAAATTAATCTTATCGAAATTACCAGGAGCATCGGTCATTTTGATCTGAACCTTCGTGGTTCCTTCACTTGATTCATTTTTCTTACATCCGGTAAAAGCAACCATACCCGCTAGTACCAAGGCCATACAAATGCTATTGACAAATTTTGTTTTCATAACTATAGATTTTATTTAACGTTTTATTCCTCAAAATTGAAAGCCGAAGATGAAACCAACATGAAATTTAAAAATTATTTTTTTCATCTTAATTTCATGTTGCCCATTTAGATTTGAAGCAATAAGTGCCATTGTAATGATGGTTTTTGGTAAGAGTTTACCCTCTGGTAGGGTAAACTTTTTTATATTTATAACATGAAGCGATTTACCGTCTTTTTCTGCCTGGCTTTTTTGATCTGCACCAATTCGTTTGCCGTGCAAAACGATACGCTAGCGGTGAGTCTGTCTACCATCAGCTATATTAAACAAGAGCCACAGCAAGAGAAGGTAAAGCAAGACAATAAAAAAGCCGAAAAGAAACAGCAACCTGAACAGCCTCAAATTAAAGATGTACAGATTAAAGAAGTGCCCAAAGCCAGAAGGCAGCTAAAACCGATGGCGGTTAAACCCAATGTAAAAGTTAAACCGATTAAAATCATTAAACCAAAAATTAAAAGGCCTTAAAGGATACATTTATGAAGATCCGTCTCTTAATTTTCTGTTTATTTTTGGTTACTGCTAAGGTGCATGCTCAGCAAGATTCTTCAAAAGCTACGCTTACCCTTGCAACTTTATACAATAGCAACATTAACTATTATGGGCAGGTAACGCCCGAAAAATATCCTTATGCGTTATTTAATGCCACATTAAGGTTCCCCAATGGTTTGTACTTTACGGGTGGTGGATATAAGCTTTTAAATTATGGTTCAGGGATATCGGAAACCGACCTGGGCATTGGCTACGACCACGATTTTAATGAAAAACTTACTGCAGGTTTAGCCTATACCCACTCCTTTTTCCCCGCCAGCTCGCCTTTATTGCAAGCCTCTAACAGCAATAATATTAATGCATCGGCCGCTTACACCTGGCCCTGGTTTAAAACCGACTTAAGCATCGACTTTGCATTTGGAAAGCAGCGTGATGTATTTTTAAGTTTTGGAAACTCAAAGGAAATTGAGCTTGGTGCCCTTTTCAATGAGAAAAATTTAATTTCAATTACGCCGGCTATTGAAATTACAGCAGGCACCACACGCTTTTACCAGAGCTACATTATCGAAAAAAGCAAAAGGCAAAATGCAAACGGTCATGGAAAAAGCGCATCGGCACCGGGCATTATTAATGGCAACACGACCGAAGTTGTCGAAAATTCGGTCAACCAGTTTAAATTACTGGCTTACAACTTTAAATTACCATTAAACTATAGCCGTGGCAATTTTCTGGCCGAAGCCAGTTATCAATTTTCTATATTAGGGAACAGCAAAGAGGAAGATGTAAAACACCAGCAATCTTTTTTTGGCCTTGCAGTTTATTATCAGTTTTAAATATGAAAGTATTAATCGTAGAAGACGAAAAAACACTTGCCTTTGAGATGGAAAAGTTTCTCAAAAAAGCGTTTTTTCTGTGCGATCTTGCCCATAGTTTTAAGCATGGTATAGAAAAGCTGGAAATTAACCAATACGATTATATCCTCATTGATTTAGGCCTGCCAGATGGCGATGGTTTCGATCTGCTGCAAAAGGCAAAAAAAAGCAATCCGGATGCAGCGTATATTATCCTTACTGCCCGGGGCAAACTGGAAGACCGTGTTGCAGGACTGGATATGGGGGCTGATGATTATTTGGCCAAACCTTTTTTCCTACCCGAGCTCCAATCTCGTATGCAGGCCATTGCACGGCGAAAATTTAAAGTTGCAGAAGAATTGCTCCCGCTGGGCAGCTTTAATATCGACCTTCAGAAACGCTTTGTTTTCTTTGAGGATGAACAGATTGAACTCTCGCGCAAAGAATTTGATTTGCTGAGTTATTTGTTACTTCATAAAAACAGGGTGCTTACGCGGATCCAATTGAGCGAACATATTTGGGGAAATTTTACCGATGGTGATTACGATTCCAATTATATAGATGCCCACATTAAAAACATCAGAAAAAAATTAAATATTTATGCCCCTACCGAATGGCTGGAAACTGTAAGGGGCGTTGGCTATAGAATTAAAAAGTAATTGAAACTTTCTACAAAACTTACTTTATTTATAACCGGTTCTAAACTCGCAATTGTAGGACTGTTTGTTCTATTGCTTCCTTTTTTAATTGGTCAGGTTGCTTCAAACTACACCAATTTTTCGCTCAAAAACCAGCGAAAAAAAGTAATCCAGAACATTAATAGTAAAGGTTTGGATTATTACCTCGAAGGGCAGGACAATTATGGTAGTTATACCATGCTTAAAGACGAGTACATTGCCCTCGAAATTGCTGCTCCAAATCTTAAACTGGATACCATAAGGGATACCCGTCGGATTGTTGAACAGGATACACTGGCTTACCGTGTGTTAAGCTTTACCTTTATTAAAAACCAGAAGAATTACCTGCTCGAAATTGGCAAAACCACCGCAAGCATTAACCTGTATAACGATGCGCTGCAGCGTTTTGCTTTATATGTACTCATTATCCTGATTGCGCTAAGTATCATCATCGACCTGATATTTACCCGCCGGTTAATTAAGCCACTGGGGCAAATTATTAAACTGCGGCTGGCCAACACCCGTTTCCCTTTTAAAAGAAATCAGCAGGCCATTAAAACCAATACCCACGATTTTAAATACCTCGATCAATCGCTCATTTCGCTAATGAACCAGATTAATGAGGCTTTTGAAAAAGAGCGCGAGTTTACAGCCAATGCTTCGCATGAGTTTATGACGCCCATCAGTATCTTACAAAATAAGATGGAAAACCTGCTCGCAGAAGAAATTGAATCAGAAGCGATACAAGAGCATATTGTAGATATGATGCGAACGCTGGAAAGGTTAAAGAAAATTTCGCGTTCGCTCCTGTTGATTTCGCGTATAGAAAATGAGCAGTTTTCGAAGCAGGAACAAGTAGAACCGCTTAAACTGATTAACGAAATTGTGGAAGAAATCGGCCATCGATTGGAAGAAAAAAGCATTCGCCTGCATATTGAATTAAAACAGAACAAAAAGCTGGATCAAATGAACCACGATTTGCTTTTCCAACTGTTTTATAACCTCATTAATAACGCAATTAAGTTTAACGAAGAAAACGGATACATTCGCATTACCGATCGTTTTGAGAAGGATAAATACACCATCCAGGTAATCAATAACGGGACTGGCATACAAGCGGCAGAAATTCCCTATATTTTTGATCGTTTTAAAAAAACTGGTCATGCAGAAAATACTGGCTATGGCCTGGGCCTTGCCATTGTAAAAAGCATTGCTACTTATTTAAACTTAAGCATTACTGTTAGCTCAATACCAGAACAGGAAACCACTTTTAATATCACTTTTCAGCATTAAATCACTGTCATTGTGACCTTTAAAGGAAGAGTTTAATCGCCTAAAACCAGATGCTGTTTTTGGTTGAGCAGCATCTTTTTCAATACATTGTAATCGATATCCTGTACGGCTTTATCACCATCTATGGCCAAGGCGGCTGCCGTAGCTGCAGATTCGCCCAATATCATAAATACAGGTTCCATGCGTACTGAGCCATAAGCGATGTGCGAAGCAGATAAACACACCGGAACCAAAAGATTCTGGCATTCCTTTTTACGCGGCACAATAGATTGATAGGCAATGCTGTAAGGTTTTGGAGCCTTTACGCCGATATCGCCCTCATTCTGAACAAATCCTTCAGCTGTAACATAACGCTGAACATTGTGCGAATCGAGCGAATAGGAACCCATGCCTACCGGGTTTGGCACAACCTTTTTGCCCAATACCTCATTTTCGGTCATCACAAAATCGCTGATCATTCTTCTTGCTTCGCGCACATAGATCTGATATGGCCAGTTGTCATTATCTTTAAACTCATCTTTCGCCAGTCCCCAGTTTTTTAATTGTGTCCTAACCTGCTGTGGCATACGCGGATCGTTAGCCATAAAATACATCAGGCCTTTCTGGTAATTTTCATGTGCTTTGGTTATCTCCCTTCGCTTTTCGTACGAACCTTCCGGATAATCATAATTCATGCCGATAAAATCGGTACTAAAAGGGCCATGGTTATTGGTATCTGTTTTACGATTGGGAATGGGATCATATTTATCAAAAAGCTCGTTCCAACCGGAATTGAAAACCCTGAGCAAAAGTTCGTAGTCCATTGGATTGTAACGATCAGGCTTCGGGAAAGCAATCCTGTTTTCGGGCTGATCGGTTAAACACATGCGGTAACAATAGGCCTGTATTTTATCATCGGCAGTGCCGTTCTTGCCTGGCTGTGCACTAACAATACCAGGCAAAAGACCACTATTTTTATCACCGCTAATGCGGTAGGGATCTATTTTATTTTTAAAATGATGTCCATGCTGAAAAACCAATGCCTGCACGCCGTTCCATTGTTCTGAATAAGTGTTGTTGGCTTCTCTCCCTACATGATAACTTACTTTAGCTGCCGCCATCAAATCACCTTCATAAGTGGCATCTATAAAAACTTTTCCCGAAAACTTTTTACCAGATAAAGTAGTGAGTCGGGTAATTTTCCCAGCTTTCATTTCCAGTCCGGATTTTCTGTTGAGCCACTCCCCGCGGTAAATCTTCAGGTGATTTTCTTTCACCATTTCTTCCATAATCTGTTCGGCAACGTGGGGCTCAAAAACCCACATCGTTCTTTCGTTACCATCCATAGCCGGTGTACCCTGTCCTTTATTGCCATAAGCTGCCTGTGCTTGCCAGTTCCAGGCACTGTTTTTTTGATAATGCTGGTAAACCCGGGCATAAAATGTTCTGGCTAAACCTCCAATCACCGATTTATCGCCGGTATCGGTAAAGCCAAGTCCCGATGAGGAAAGCCCGCCGAGATGTTGATCTGGTGAAACCACCAATACACTTTTACCCAGTTTTGCAGCCTCTACTGCAGCCATAATTCCGGCCGAAGTGCCACCATAAACAATAATATCGGCTTTATATTCCTGCTTTTTCTGTGCGAAAGAAAATAAGCTAAAATGTAGTGTAAATAAACCGGCTAAAATTTTTCTGATCATGAGCTGCTACAAGATTAAGTTTCGCTGAGTACCTGGGCTAATTATCCCTATCAATCCACATAGTTTAACGTTTTAGCTAAGATAGTAATCCAGATGACAAAAATGACTTATCCCGCTATTTTTCATAACTTTATGTTTAGTGTAAGAGATCTGGAAAGCTAAATACCATAATTATTGATGGACATATGAAAACAGTAAAACCTGCTGAGGCATTTAACAAATCGGCCAAGCTATACGAGCAAAAGTTTATGAATGTGAGCTTATATGCTGAGCCTTTTCAGGTATTTTGTGATCACATACCAACCAGCAATGCCAGTATTTTAGATATCGCCTCAGGTCCCGGAAACATTGTTAAATATTTGCTTGACCTGCAACCTGCTTACCGCATTTTAGGGATCGACCTTTCGCCCAATATGCTCGAGCTTGCCCAAATCAATAATCCAGCCGCTCAATTTCAATTGATGGATTGTCGTGAGATCGGTAAAATGGATCAAAAATTTGATGGCATTACCTGCGGTTTTTGCCTGCCCTATTTAACACGCGAAGAAGCTGTAGCACTGATTAAAGATGCCGCTAAATTGCTAAATCCAGCTGGTGTTTTTTACCTGAGCACCATGGAAGAAGATGCCAATAATCAATCGCGATACCAAATATCGAGTACCGGCGACAGGGTATATGTAAATTATCACAGGGAAGATTACCTTGCTCAGGCATTCAGCCAAAATGGTTTCGAAACGTTGTGTGTAAAGCGTTACAGTGCCCCCGATCAAAATGGCGTCAACATTACCGATTTGGTATTGGTAGGTAAAGCTAAATAACTTTCCAGGGAGATTAGTTTAAGATTTTCAGCAACTTAAAAAATACAAATACGTACCGGATTCAAGAATAAATTAAATGTTGTCATTTTCTTATTTTTATCAGGACTTCCCCTTCAGGCACTATGAAAAATATTTTATGGTTAATTGGTCTCACTTTCTTTTCGCAGGCTTTATTGGCCCAGAAAAGCAGAAAACATGTTCAGGCTGTTGATAGTTTATTCAGCAGGTACAATGCTGGTGAAACTACGGGAATCAGTGTCATGGTTATCGGTGATGGGCATAAATTGTATAACCGTTCTTTTGGTTATGCTGAAATAACGAAAAAACGTAAGGCAACGAATACCACCAACTACCGAATTGCCTCAGTGACCAAATCATTTACTGCGATGGCCATTTTGATGCTTCGTGATGAGGGAAAGTTAAAGCTGGAAGATAAGCTATCGTCGTTTTTTCCCGGTATCCCGGCTTTCGGAACGGAGATAACAATCAAAGAAATGATGAACCATACTTCTGGACTTAAAGGTTACGGCGATGCCCTCAGCAGCAAACCTTTGCAAGGTATTGATGTGCTTCATATTGTTGAAAGGCAAGACAGTACAAATTTTAAGCCTGGAAGCCAGTTTGCCTACAGCAATACAGCCTATGTACTTTTAGGCTTGCTGGTTGAAAAACTATCGGGGCTTCCGCTCAATGAATTTGTGCATCGCCGTATCTTCTACCCCTTAAAAATGAAGCATACTACATATAACAATCTGGAAGGAAACATTTATAACAGGGCTTATGGCTACAACCTGAAAGCTGGTGAGCTCCTGCTGCAGGACCAAAGCAATTCCTCTTATCTTCAGGGTGATGGCGGTATTTACACTTCGATAAATGACTTTTACTATTGGGATCAGGCACTATATACAGATGTATTGGTTAAGAAACAGACTCTTCAGGAAATATTTTCTCCAAGTTCAAATGAAACATCCGAACTCGCTTATGGTTATGGCTGGTATATAGAAAACAGGTATAACAGCAGGAGAATCTGGCACAGTGGTGGAACCACTGGTTTTTCTGCTTACTATGTACGTTACCCTGAAAAAAAATTCTCAATTGTTATATTGGCGAATCAAAATAATGGTTTGGCATTGGATCCAATTGTGAGTGCAATAGAACGAATCTATCTTTCAGAAGAGTGGAAAGGCAGTTAATTAATCTGCTTTTTAATTGATTAATCGAAAAACCCCTACAATGCTTTGATCCGAAATAATTACATTAGCCTAATGAAAACGCTAATCCTTAAAAACGCACTGCAACTCATCTTAACCATATCCCTTTGGGTTATTTACGGCAATACAGCCATGGCACAATCATCAGCCAAAACATACACCATTCCATTCAAATTAACCAGCCAAAATAATATTGCCATTAATGCCCTAATTAACGGCCAGGATACTGTTTCACTCATGTTCCATACGGCTGCAAATTCGCTTACGCTTACCAGCGAGGCCATAACGAATATGAAAAGCCTGCGTTTTGAAGGTGCCGATACCGTAAAAAGCTGGGGCGGCGGCGAAAACAGCTCGCGTTACAGCAAAAATAATGTGCTGCAGATTGGAAAAAAGAAGTGGGAACACATTCCGCTGTGGGAGAACCTGAATTCTGGCCCCGGAACGGGTGGCAAATTTGGTCCTAAACTTTTTGAAGGTCAGTTTATCGATATTGATTTCGACCGGAAAATCATTACCATCAGCAGCAATCTGCCTGCAAAATCGAAAAATTACAACAAGCTAGCAGCCGAATATAAAGACGATATGCTGTTTATCAATGCGATCTGCAAAATTGGCAGCGAACAGCTTAGCTCATCCTTTCTAATCCATTCGGGTTATGCTGGTGCAATATTGTTTGACGACGGCTTTACTAATAACAATCAGCTGGATCAAAAACTTAAAATCGTTAGCGAAAAAGACCTGAAAGATTCTTTCGGAAATGTCCTTACCGTAAAAAAGGCGGTATTGCCGGCATTGTTACTGGGCGATAATAGCCTGAATGAAGTTCCGGCTGGCTTTTTTAAAGGTGCAATTGGTCGTCAAAAAATGAGCATTGTAGGTGGCGAGTTACTTAAAAGGTTCAATATGATCATCAGTGCCGATCGTAAAACAGTTTATCTTAAACCAAATAGTCTTTTCAAACTGCCTTATCCGGCAAGTTAGGCGATGTTAAGTTAACCTTAAAAAAACTCCTCCAGTGAAAATTCACTGGAGGAGACAAAATTTATTTTAAACTGATCATGGCCAGCATCTCTCCTTTTTCGAGTTCACGCGCAGTGTAATACAGGCTAAGTTTGTTTTTACCGCTTTTCTTTTCAGCCAGGCGTAAGTCTTTCACCAAAATGGTCATCTGTCCTTCATTGCTAAAGCTCCACTGGTGCAAAGTAGTTCCGCTTTGGTCTTTAAGTGCGAGGCCACGACCAGTGCCCGTGCCGTTATCCAGGCGGCAGTGTTTGTAAACAATGCGCAACTGATCACTTTCTTTCGCCTCATCTAAATTCAATACCCTTAAATTTAGTGGTTGGTTAATGTACTGTTTCAGCACCGATTTGTTATTGAGGAAAATCTCATAACCATCTAACCCAAACCTGGTGGTAAAACTTAAACTTCCCAGCGCAACAACCAGGAAAGCGCAAAATAATAACTTTTTCATATTGTTTATTTTTTGATTTAGTACCAAATTAGCGCATTAGGAAACACAGCGAAAAAATAGTAGAGTAACAACCAAACTAATCGACAAGCGTATTTTTATGCGTATCTTCCTCTATTATTTATGTCGTTTGTCGACATTTCTTTGTCGGGCCGGCCTTTTTAAGTTCCTTTGACCATGAGCAGATTTTTCAATAAAAAAACACTGATTTACACCGCTTACTGGATATTGGTAACCGGCTTTTTTCTTTACGAGAAAAAATATCTGCTCTATAAAGCCAACATGCCCTACTTTTTGGCTTGTGTAAGTGTTCGGGTAATCTTACTAATGGTGATTGCTTACCTTAATTTACACATTTTTTTACCCAAATACCTCATAAAAAAGAGATATGGTGCCTATGCGGCCTCCATTTTACTTTCGGTGCTGACTTACCTCATTATCCAAAGCCTGTACGATTGGTATTTATACGGTTATATTGTTGGGCCGCTTTATCGCAGCAACATGTACGAATCGCTTTATTACAACTTTTTCAGTACTTTATGGTACCTGGGGCTTATGCTTTCGCTTAAATTGAGTATCGATTGGTACAGTCAGCAATTGCTGATACAACGCATTACGGTAGAAAAATTAAATGCCGAAGTAGATTTCTTACGCGCCCAGGTAAATCCGCATTTCCTGTTCAACATCCTCAATAATCTTTATGCCCTCACCCTTAAAAAATCTGAACAGGCACCCGATGTGGTATTGAAGCTATCATCCATGATGGAATATATGTTGTACGATAGCAATGATGATAAAGTACTGCTGGACAAAGAGCTGGAATATTTGCAAAATTACGTAGCGCTGGAGCGGCTGCGATTCGGCAATGAAGCCATTATCAATTTTAATGCTGCCAAAATACCAGCGGGATTAACCATTGCGCCTTTACTTTTATTGCCCCTTGCAGAAAATGCTTTTAAACACGGCTTGAGTCGACAAACAGCCGATAGCGAACTAAATATTGATATAACCTTCAATAATATGGCTTTAACAGTAAAGGTTGAAAACACCAAACCCCTCGCCCCAGCAGAACCCTTAAAAGGTGGTATTGGGCTGAGTAACCTGCGTAAACGCCTCGAACTGCTATATCCGGATAAACATAATTTGCAATTAAAAGACGAGCCAGGCCGTTTTAGTGCTTTATTAATAATTGAACTGTAATGGAAACGCTGTTAAATGTTGCTGTAATTGACGATGAACCGCTGGCCCGCGAAGTATTGGAGGGTTATTTAAAAAGGCTACCTGGTATCAAACAAGTACTGCTTTTTCCAAATGCAACGGCCGCTTTGGCAGGATTAAAAGGTACCGGAACCCAGCTTTTACTCCTGGATATTGAGATGCCCGAAATGAGCGGAATTGAGTTTTTGAAACGATTAGCTGAGCCACCACTTACCATTTTTACCACCGCTTATCGCAACTATGCTTTTGAAGGTTATGAATTGGGTGTTATCGATTTTTTATTGAAACCCATTGCCTTTAACCGCTTTGAACAGGCCATAACCAAAGCCCGAGAATTGCTGGCGCTTAAAGAACACAGCCATTTGGAAGAAAACCAGGCCAATATCGACGATTTTATTTTCGTTAAAAGCGGGGTGCAGCGCATCAAACTCCAATTCAGCGAGGTAAGCCACATTCAGGGGTTGAAAGATTACGCCATCATTCATACGCCGGCTAAAAAAATCATGCTTAAGGGATCAATCAAAGCCATGCAAGACCTTTTTCCGGCCGATCGTTTTTTACGCGTACATAAATCTTTCATCATTAACCTTCAAAAGGTGCAGCAGCTCGATCGCAACAGTATTTTTTTAAATGGCCAGCAGGTGCCCATAGGCCGTAACTTTCGCGAAGCGCTTGAAAAATTTATTAAATCCCGTTAAAATCAACTGCTATCTCAGGGCTAAATTACCCCGCGAGGTCATTTGAAATTAGGTATTGCAAAAAAATAACACTGATAATCAGCCTTCTCAATCTTTTCCACAGCCTGTTTATAAATTATTTGCTTTTGGCAATTCGCTGTAGCTTACCTTAGCTTTTAAATCTATCCCCATGGACGCAATCACAACAGTAGAACAATATCGCAAGGTACTTTTAAGAATTAATTTGCTGATGAATAAAGGTACTCAGCGCATTAGCTGCGAAGAAATGTCTGAAATCAGGATTCTGCGTGCCAGAGCATCCGAGTATGAGCGTTTACGTTATGATTTTAGTCTCGAACCAACCATAAGCGAAAACTAAATAAATAAAAAACCGATTCCATCCCAATCAGGATAGAATCGATTCTATTTTACCAAAGATAACTTAGTTAGCTGCCGGTGGGTTATACTGTTCATCCGTAACTTTTTCCAACCAATCTACTACCTTTCCATCCAGGTTTTCCTGAATGGCAATGTGCGTCATCCCGGTGCTGGCAGAAGCACCATGCCAGTGCTTTTCGTTTGCTTCAAACCAAACTACATCGCCGGGGTATATGGTTACTACAGGGCCACCTTCGCGCTGAACCCAGCCACAACCCGCGGTAACAATTAAAGTTTGACCAAGTGGATGCGTATGCCAGGCTGTTCTTGCGCCCGGCTCAAAAGTTACACTAGCAGCAGCAGCCCTTCTCGATCCATTGGCATCAAACAGTGGATCGATCCTCACTGCTCCTGTAAACCAATCTTCCGGGCCTTTAACTGATGCCTTTGATCCTATTCTTGTAATTTCCATTTTCTTTTGTTTAATGATGGAGAGTCTAATTCTTAAACTACCTAAAATTAAGGGTTTATTTTATTAATTCCTTTGCTCCTGTGATGTGATTATTTTAAACTCGCCTTAAAAAATGCTGTTAGTTTATCAAAAGGAATAAGGTTGAGCTGATCATACAAATCAACGTGGCTGGCTCCGGGAATAATCACCAATTCTTTGGGCTCAGCCGCAGCATTGTAGGCATCTTCACTAAAATAGCGCGAGTGTGCTTTTTCGCCGGCAATTAACAATACGGGGCGCGGGGCTATTTCTTTAATGTAACTCAACAATGGCATATTCATAAACGAAAGTGCATTGGTGGCCGTCCACGCTGCATTCGAATTGATTGAACGGGGATGAAACCCACGTGGCGTTTTGTAATAATTGAAATAATCTACCACAAACTGCGGTTCGTTACCCTGTAGTTTTTCAGGCAAATTATTTAACGATGGTGCTGGTGTACCTTTTTTCGCATCTTCCCAGCGCTGCTGACTCATTTGCTCTAACATCTTAGTCCGATCGGCCGGGCTAAGTTTATCGTAATAACCCTTTGACATCACGCGCGACATATCGTACATGCTGGTGGTAGCTACAGCTTTAATGCGTTTATCTACAGCAGCTGCGTTTAAAGCCATTCCTGCCCAACCACAAATGCCAATCACGCCAATGCGGTTTCTATCAGCAAACGCCTGCAGGCCAAGATAATCAACCGCGGCACTAAAATCTTCGGTATTGATATCGGGCGATGCCACATTGCGGGGCTCGCCACCACTTTCGCCTGTATAAGAAGGATCGAAAGCAAGTGCAGCAAAGCCGCGTTCGGCCATCTGCTGTGCATACAAACCAGACGATTGCTCTTTTACAGCGCCAAAGGGCCCGCTTATGGCCAGTGCGGCCAATGCTTCGTTGCCACGTTTTTTAGGCAGATATAAATCGCCTTTTAAGGTAATACCATACCTGTTTTTAAAACTTACTTTTTCTCTAGTTACCAGATCGCTCAAAGTGAAGGTATATTGATCTTTTTTTGATGTTTGTTCCATTTGCTTTATTTTATTTGTTTTAGCAGTTTGTGCCAATAGCTGACTTCCAAAGCCCAGCAAAATGGCCGCGATATATAGGGTCTTTTTCATATTTAATTGATTTGTTTAATTACTTTGGCAGGAATACCGGCTACTACCGTATTATCCGCAACGTTTTTGCTTACCACAGCCCCGGCGGCCACAACAGCATTTTCGCCAACGGTTACACCAGGTAAAATGGTGGCACCGGCGCCAATCCATGCGTTTCGCTTAATTAAAATAGGCTGGCATAACATCCCACGGCGGTTTGCAGCATCGAGGGGATGATTTTCAGTAATCAGGTTTACTTTGGGCCCAATCAGCACATCGTCTTCAAGCGTAATGCCTCCCAAATCCAGAAATGAACAGGCATGGTTGATAAAAACATTTTTACCTATGCTAATGAATTGGCCAAAATTGGTATAGAAAGGTGCAAATAAAGTTGTGCTACCAGCTACCTCCTCCCCAATAATTTCACTGAGCAGCCCCCTAACATCGTTGATATTTGTGGCCGTGTTTAAAGCTGGCACCAGCGATAGCGTGCGCGAAACAATTTCGTCGATTTTTGAAAATTCGGGATCGCTGAGCTGCACCAGTTCACCTGACTTTAATCTTTCAAAGATATTTTTCATACCGCAAAGTTCCGTCAAACGCAACTTGCAGCATAAAGGATTTCAAACCAATGATTAAGAAATTCAAACCATCGACTCGCGAAATGCAGTAGGGTTACTTCCGTTGAGCTTTTTGAAAAAATTATTAAAGTAGGTTGGGTATTCAAAGCCCAGCGCATAGGCAATTTCGGCAACATTCCAATTGGTATGCTGCAATAAAGCTTTTGCCTCGCGCGAAATACGCTCGCTAATGTGAGTAGTGGTCGATTTACCTGTGGTCTCCTTTACTGCTTTGTTGAGGTAATTGACATGAATAGCCAATTCGTTGGCATAATCGTTGGCGGTTTTGAGCATGAGTGGCCGATCGGCAGTTTCTACAGGGAACTGGCGTTCTAAAAGCTCCAGAAAAACAGAAGTAATGCGACTCAATGCATTTTTATGCTGATCGAAATGCGCGGAGGGCTGTAGCTTAAGTGCCTCATGAATAATTAAATAAATGTAGTTGCGGATCAGCTCGTCTTTATAATGATAATCGGTCTGCTGTTCTTCCATCATTTTCTGAAAGATGCTGTTCAGAAACAGCCTTTGTGTTTCGCTGATTTGGAGTACGGGTGTACCTCCTATTTTAAAAAATGGCGATTGCTGTAAACTCTCCAAACGCTCGGATTGGCCCAGAAAATCTTCAGAAAACAATACCGTGTACCCCACATAGGTAGTAGAAAGCGTTTCCCACGAATAAGGCACATGTGGATTGCCAAAAAACAAAACCGTGCCTTCCTGTTCAAAGCTGCGGTCGGCATAATGGATAATGCTTCTGCCTGTAGTGAGGCAAATTTTGTAAAAATCTTTCCTGCTGTAGATTTTGGTGGCATTGCTGTCACTTTCAATCTGCCATACATTAAATCCCTTTAATTTCAGGTCGTTATTAAATTCGGATACAGATCGTTCTATTTTACCAGCCATAAAACAAAATTAAGAAATTCAAATTAAATGGCGCTCAGCAAAAAACAAACAGGCGGCGCTAAACAGCGGCCGCCTGCTATCCTTTAATTAAGCTAAGCCTTGGTTAAAGAATTAAAGTATCGAAAAAAGAATACAGCCCAAATTAATTACAAGCCCCAAATAGAACAGGCTTAGCGTCGTTCTAATACCCGCCCCACCCATATTGGCAATCAGGTTGGCAAAAAAATTAAGCACCATAATGGCCAGCACAGCTATGGGTGCGCCAAAATACCAGATCAGGATAGCTGGTGCTGCTAAAAAGAATACGCCGTTAACCATCAGTGCCATAAAAAACCAAAGCATCCGGTTTGGTGCCTGCGCATCGGCATAAGCCAGGTAACGTGATAACAAACGGGTAAAAATGTCCTGCCCCTGCTGACCAGAAGTATAGGAATAAGCTGCTGTAATGTGTTTTGTTTCCATGATTGCTATGTTTTAATTGATCAGTTTAATTGTAACGATTGCGGCCCGAATTCTTCAAAGAAAATTGAAGTGCGCTTAATGCCTTTATCTACGAGTACGGCATAATGGCGCTCAATAAACGGCTTAGGACCACACAGGTAAAAATCCGCTTCCTGTTTTAACGAGGTAGAAACGCGGTCAAGATCTACCCAACCCTGGTAATAACCATTTCCAAGTGCAGCTTCATCTGCCTGATCGTAAAATATATGACTGTTAATGGTTTGGCTACCATCAGCCCAGGCATCGTGCATCGCTTTAAATGCATGACTTTCTTCTCCCTTGCAGCCATGTATCCAGGTTACATCCAAGCCATCGCCTTTGGCAGCCAAATTTTCCATCATAGCCATTAGCGGCGTTTGCCCCACTCCACCACTGATAAACACCACTGGTCTGTCGCTCTCTTGCAATACAAAATCACCGGCTGGAGCCGAAACATCAATGGTATCACCAACTTCAAAATCATCGTGAAGCCTGTTGCTTACAATCCCGTTCGGATCTGTATTTTCAGCTTGCTCGCGTTTAACCGAAATGCGATAATATTCGCCATTGGGTGCTACTGAAAGACTGTATTGGCGGGGTTGATAAAGATCTAAGGCCGGAATGTAAATCCTTACGCTAATGTACTGGCCGGGCTTAAAATCAGCTACCTTTCCACCATCTGCCGGATGCAGGTAAAAGGAAGTAATCTCATTCGATTCGACAACTTTTTTGCTGATTTTGAAAGGCCTCCAGCCACTCCATCCCCCCTGCTGTGCAACACGGTCGCGATACAATGAGGCTTCGTGCCCCGACATTAAATCGGCAAGCTGCCAGTAAGCTACTGCCCAGGCCTCCATCAATTCATCAGTTGCACCTGCCCCTACTACCTCTTTAATTGCGGCCAGTAAGTGCAAGCCCACAATGCCATAATATTCAGGCCGGATGCCAACACTTACATGTTTCTGGCCTATGCCACCTACCACAGGCAAAAGTACACTCGGGTCATCAATGTTTTCGGCATAAGCCAGTACAGCCATTGCCAAGGCCATTTGCTGGCGTCCGTTACTTTGGTTGCCCATATTAAACACATGCTTCAATTCGGGATTTGCGGCAAACATTCTTGCATAAAAATGTTTGGTCAATACTAAACCTTGTTCTTTTAAAAATGGTACGGTTGCTTTTACTAAGGCTTTTTGTTCTGTCGTGATCATAAAAATTTGATTTTTATTTAATATATTAACACCTTTTTATCCTTTATTTTCGTGTTGTTTTTGCTTTGCTACTACAAATGTAAATAGCATAGCTTAATAATAAAAGATAAAAACATCCTTTATTATTTTATTACATCTATCTGACTATCGTTTACTTTTTGAGGGTGGTTAGGCCGAGATGAAGATCCTGATTAAAATCGCCAATGGTGGTGTTTTTGAGCATGTAGGTAATTTTATTACGCACTACCACAAAGTCGTGGTGTAAGGGGCATGGGTTATCTTCTGAGCAGTAGGTCATGCCCAGTGCACAGCTAACAAAAATACTGTCACCATCAATGGCTTCTACTACATCCGATAAGTATTTGTTTCGCTCTGCCTCGTCCATATAAAAACCGCCGGTTGGCCCTTTTGCAGAGCGCACTATGCCTTTTTTAGCTAAATCCTGCAGAATTTTGGCGAGAAATTTTTCTGGCGATCCGATTCCGACAGCAACCTCTTTAATCCCCACCCTACCGCTTTTTTCGGTTTGATGAGCAATATAAAAAACAGCCCTAAGCGCATACTCGCAGGTTTTAGAAAAAATACCCATAATGCAAATATAATAAAAAAGACATCCTTATCTCTTATTGCCTGAGAAGAGAAATACCGGATTGCTTACGCCACAACAACCTCTTCTGCTGATGCTTTAGTTTTTGAAAATACAATACTCACCAAAACGCCTCCAACAATTAATAACATGCCAAGTATCAGGGCAAAGGTTAGATTTTCGCCAAAAAGCATTACACTGATCATTACGGCAACAACTGGCTCTAACGCACCGAGAATGGCGGTTGGTGTAGAACCGATGTAGCCTATGGCATATACCAGTGTGGTGATTGAAATAACAGAAGTGATGAGTCCGAAAAGTGAAATATGCAGCAGAATCTGTAAATCGGGGATTTGCAGCGATTCTTTGCCAATCAACGATTTGACAAGATAATACAAGGCCGAAAAAAGCAGGGAGTAAAAAGTAGTTTTAATGCCTGAAGCCTTAATATTCGATTTATTCACCGTTACAATATAAATGGCATAAGCAAATGCACTCCCCATAGCCAGGGCCAGCCCAATAAAATTAATGCCGGTGGTTGAGGCACTACTTAACACATAAACCCCAGCCAGGGTTATGGCCATCGAAATAATCATGATAAGGCTTATCCTTTCCCTGAAAAAAACAGCCATAATAATGGCCACAATAACCGGGAACACAAATAGGATGGTTGAAGCAACTCCGGCCGATAAACGATCGTAGGCCAGGAAAAGTAAATCAGAACTGAGGCTAAACAATATACCAAGTGCCAAAAACACTCCTATTTCCTTTATTTTTAACCGCAAATGCTCTTTTTTATACCACAACAGAATGAGCATTATTCCTGCCGAAATGAAAAACCTGTAGAAAAGGGTTACATCCATCGAAAAATGAATGGCCTTTAAGGGCAGGATAAAAAGCGGTATTAAACCATAAGTTACGGCTGACACCAGCGCACATACATATCCTTTTATCTTCACAGCATCCATAGGTTTAAACGAAAAAAATTTGAACGGCGCAAAGGTACTGCTTTTCTATTAATCGAGGCAATGGGTGCATTGCTGCAAACTTTCTATTATAAACCACTAAAAACAAAAAGCGATTGTCTCCATCCGAAAACAACCGCTTATTAACTAAAACCTATTTCAGTCACCTTAAATGACTTACAAAAAAACAAATAGGGTTTTCCCCTACATACCAACCCTTTCGGGTTAATTATTTTAATATCTTTTGGACAAATTAATCTGCCTGCAGTACAAAAAGGTTTTCCAACATTTCGGTAGTCATTGCTTTTAAATCGTAAGCAGGTTTCCAGCCCCAATCTTGTTTTGCGGCGTTGTCATCAATGCTCGATGGCCAGCTATCGGCTATTGCCTGGCGGAAATCGGGTGCATAGTTTACTACAAACTCAGGCACATGGCTTTTAATTTCTGCAGCTAACTGCTGAGGGGTAAAACTTAAAGCACCCAGGTTATAAGCTGTGCGGATGTGAACATTTTCTGCTGGTGCATCCATTAACTGCAACGTAGCGTTAATGGCATCTTCCATAAACATCATCGGCAATGCCGTTTCTTCGCTTAAAAAGCAGGTATATGGTTTGCCTTGCACTGCATGGTGGAAAATATCAACTGCATAATCGGTAGTACCACCACCTGGAGCACCTGTATAGCTAATTAATCCAGGGTAACGCAAGCTGCGCACATCCAAACCATGTTTTTCAAAATAATATTTGCACCAGTGCTCTCCTGCTGCCTTACTTATTCCGTACACGGTTGATGGCTCGGTAACACCTTGCTGTGGGCAATTTATTTTTTCAGAATCTGGCCCGAAAATAGCAATACTGCTCGGCCAGAACACTTTAGTTACTTTATGTTTTACTGAAAGATCCAATACACTTAGCAGGCTGTTCATGTTAAGGTCCCAGGCTAATGTTGGATTGCTTTCGCCTTTTGCCGAAAGTACGGCAGCAAGATGATAAATTTGAGTAATTTTTTGGTCAACAATTAAAGCTTCAAGGGCCTGGGCATCTAAAACGTTTAGTTTAACATAAGGTGCAGTTTCTGCTGGCAAGCTTTCTTGTGCAAGGATATCTGCTGCAATTACGTTATCATGTCCGTTTTTTTCCCTCAGGGCAACCAACAACTCTTTCCCAATCTGCCCACAGGCTCCGATCACTAATATTGTATCTTTATTCATATTCTTTTTGGAATGATAAGACTTGCAGTTATCTGGTTAGAAGCCCACCGCAAGCTTGTTTATTTTAGTTTTTGATACTACAAAATTGGAAAGACTTGAAGAGAAATCCTTGCGATTGATTTTAGTTCGAAGATTATTCGAGAAGCGACAATAAAAGCCAAACATAATTTTGAGACCGGATGTACCCTAAACCAATTTCCAAATAATGTTTCCGGAATTGGGAGTTAAAAATAAACTTATTATGTTTGCAATGCCGGAAGCTCAAACCGGCACAATCAATTCACCTGATTTTTTACGACCAAACAATAGCTAAGAAGACCTGCGCCATGCACGACGATATTTTGGATAAGCTGGATTACGAGATTTTATCGCTGCTACAAACGCAAGGCGATTTAAACTATAAGGAACTCGCATATAAGCTCCACAAATCGCCAAGCACCATATTTGAGCGCATTAACCGCATGCGCGAGCGTGGTTTTATTGCGGGTAACATTACCATTATTAACCGCGAAAAATTTAAAGAGCTGTTGGTTTCTTATACGCACGTTACCCTGCGCGACCACAGCAGCAATGCCCTTACTAATTTTCAGGAAAAAGTAGCGGTATTTCCTCAGGTGCTTGAATGCTACCATACTACAGGCGATTACGATTTTCTGCTTAAAATTGTGGTTAGAGATATGCAGGAATATACCCGTTTTATTACCCGCGATCTGATGACACAGGAAAACGTACTCAAATCGCACAGTAGTTTTGTGGTAAACGAAGTTAAACGCGATTTAGCCTACCCACTCGAATCAAGGTAGATATCAGAATTTTTCTAAAAAATTTATTCTATCAAAAACTTCAAAACCAGTTCTTCCCATTCTTTATCTAAAGATTGTTCGCAGAACACCTGCCCTGCTTTTCTATACCAGTAACCTGCGTTAAATTGATCGCCTTCTTTGCGGTGCAGGTAAGCATGCACATGAGCCGATTCGCGGTCGCTGAGCTGATCAATTAATCCGTGCGCTTTATCCCAATCTCCTTTTCCATCGTACCACAAGGCTTTAAGCTGAACATTGAACGTGTCATCAGGCTGTCTGTTTGTTAAAGTCTTTTTAAAATCTGCTATCGTTTCCATTTATATCTGCGGCTAAAATACTTGTGCAAATTGCATAAAAAAAGTCTTTAGCGCGCTAAAGACTTTACTTAATCATTATATGCCCTGAGGTGAATTAGTTTGTTGAAGACAAAGACATAGAGAGTTTATTACCAGGAGCTTTGCCAAAGTGGGCAGTGTACCATTCAATTAGTTTATCAGATTTAAACTGGCTGTTCCCATTTATACCTCTAATAAACCGTTTTGCAGATTTAGTTCCATCTTCGCCTTTCATGGCTTGAGAAAGCACGTAATCTACCAAAATATTATCGTCTGGCCTCGGTCCTTTATAAGCTAATATGGCACCATCTTTTCCGATGATGAATGCAGCAGGATCATTAATTTTCATAATCTTCCTGAATTCAGCTGATGAAGCATCATCAACCAGCTTATTGGTATTTGAAGCGGTATCTGAACCTACGCTTAATTTAGCGAAAACTACATCGGGATATTTAGCAAAACGTTCTTTTAATAGCTTAAATGATTTTTCCTGCTGGGCAGATAATTTCTTTTTTTCTTCAACATACAGGTAGACGGTTTTTCCGCCGTACAAATTGGCAAACGATTGGCTCTTTCCGTTTGGATCTGCAATTTGGATATCAGAAATATGCGTACTGGTGTAATCATTATAGTTTTTAACCAGGAGTTTGGCGAAACCTTTAACCATCATGGTGCAAGAACTGGTAAAAACGCAAAGGGCAAGAATAAAGAGGTAGATAGATTTTTTCATCGTTTTAAAATTTGTTAGGTGCTGCAAATAAGTAGGTAAATATGTATGCTGGAAAGACGATAAGGGTTGAACAAAGGTTGCATCACCATTTAGGTTTTTGTTCATCATATTGCTAACATTGGTTTTTATCGACAATAAAAACCGGCTTGTAGTGCTAAAAATACCCCGATTTTAGTATTTCAATTGACCAGTTTTTTTTGATAAATTTAATCGAGAAAAAACCAGACATCCCCTACCTATCTTTTCAACCCCCAAATCTACCCTACTGGTTTACAGTTAATTTAAGGAACGATTGATATTGAACCCATTATTTTGGCATGGATTACCTGTATATCCGCCATGACAATGCTGCCCTTTCGTATCAGTTGTATTGGTATTAAATTTTTAACCAATAAGCCATGAAAAAAAATGCTCCCGAAAATGTTGTACCCAATAAAAAAGTAAGTTTTAACCCTGAGGTTGCTGAACTGCTTCAAAAGCGTGCCTGGTTTAAAGAAAACACGGCAATTATGATTGTACACGGCATAGGTGACCAGGTGCCGCTGGCTACACTTGATGAATTTGCCCGGGGATTGATCACAGCCTTTCAATCTGTTGGGCAGAACCTGCAACTCAATCATGTACTGATGCCTAAAGCTGATGGCGATAAAACCTGGTATGATAATGTGCTCCGCATTAGCAGGCAAGATGCGGCTGCCAATGAGGCTTACCTGGACATTTACGAATACTATTGGGCAAATTATACCCAGGACAAAGCCAGCTGGTCAGATTTAAACCAATGGCTAAATGGCGTGGTAGATGGTGCCCAGAAATTCTATAAACGGAATGAAACCCTGGGCAAGATTTATAAAGACCATAGTATTTTCTTTGACCGTAAAGGAAGATTTAACAAACTGATCTACCGTTTTTTTATCTCATTTGCGGCTAAATTATTAATGATCATTGACATTACAGCCACCGGCTTACTGAAGTTACTTAGCTACATACCTTTGCCATTTATTGGCGGGCTGTCTGCAAAATTACTTAATAGCCTTTTTGGTACCTTTATACACCGGTTAACCAATACGGTAGGCGATGTGACTGTATACAACGTGATAGATCCGAAGTCGAAGTTTTACTGTGTGCGGAAGCAAATTTCGGAAAGCTGTGTTACGGCTATCCAATACTTAATGGACAAGACAGTGGGGAGTACCACGGTTTCAGCGCTTCGGGATGACCTTGCGGAAAGACGTATTACTCAATTGCAGTATGAAGAAGCCATGCTAAAACTGGAGCCACAATATCCCAGGGTGCTTATAGCCGGCCACTCGCTGGGTAGCCAGATTGCCTACGATGGGATCAATAAAATTAACTTTATGGTCAATCAAGCTACACTAGAAACTTACAACCAGGCTGGTTTTTCCCTGTTAAAGCCAAAAAACCATGTTTCGCAACAGCTCAAAGGTTTTATCACCTTTGGTTCGCCACTGGATAAAATCGTATTCTTTTTGCGGGAAAATGTTCCTGATGAGCAATACATACGCAGACAAATGCTCAAAAATTTCCTTGGCTTCAAAATGCACGACACCGACCCGATAGCCATTGAAGATAGTCAGCACAAAACCGGTAGCACTTTAGTGAGAATGTTTGAAGATATAACCTGGAGAAATTATTTTGACCGGCATGATTATGTGAGTGGTGGCCTGGATTATTTTACCAAAGTGGTAAATGTTGACTGTAATTTTAAAAAAGGATGGACCAGTTTTACCCATAGTGATTACTGGAGCTGTAATGATTTTTATCTGGACATTATTGACCACTACCTGGACTAAAACCAGTGTGTTACCTCATAAAATCACGACCTTTGAAAGTGGTTACTATTCAGGTAATCAAAACAAGCTATTCAACAGCATAACCGCCAATGCGGCTGCCAGGATATTTAAAAAATTGACTGTGTTGTTGCCTAGCAACCCTTTTCGCTCAAGCAAAGCGCCCAATATCGAATCGGTCAGATTCCCAACGGTGCCGGCGATAACGATAAAAACCAAGCCGATATCCCAGCCAAATCCTATTGCATAAACCAGAGCAATAATACAGCTCCCTGCAATACCGATTAGTGTTCCCTCCAGGCTCACTACCCCATCCATGCCACAATGGTCGGCTTTAAATGTGATGATATTTAAAAACCTCTTTCCATAAACCATACCCAGCTCCGACGATAGCGTATCGGCCGTAGCCGAGGCAAAAGCGGCTGCCATTGCAGGTAAAAGCAAATTAGCCAGCTGAGGAAATAAAATAATTAATAAACCGGCAATTGCTGCTACCCCCGCATTGGCAAATACCTGTGAGGCAGAACGCCCAATCCTGTTTTCCTGTGAATCTGCAAATGCCTGCTTTTTACGCCGCTGCCAGGAAGTGGAAACTGAACCTAAAATAAAAAATGTAGTCATCATGGCAACACCGGCATAACCCGAGGCCACAAAAATAAGGCATGCCAGTATGCCACCGGTAAAAGCAGCCAAAATAGTCAGCTTTTTTGCGAGGATACTATAAGCCATACCTGCTATAATAATGAGGGGCAAAAAGAGCATGTGGTAGGACATATTACAGCAACTAGCATTAACAGAAAATAAAAAAGGCTCCTAGTGATTAACTAGGAGCCTTTGTACCCCGGAAGGGACTCGAACCCCTGACCCTCGGTTTAGAAAACCGACGCTCTATCCAGCTGAGCTACCGAGGCTCATTTTTTAATGAGCTGCAAATATAGGAGTTCTATTGAATAAGTAAAAATATATTTTAAACTATTTGGAAGGCGCTTTTCAGTTTTGAAATAAGTATTTAAGAGAGAAGCAATTAAAATTTAGCTTCGTTGCTTAAAACACCTCAAACGCCTGCATTAAACAGAAATTTGGCCCATTTATTTCAACAAAAAAACGTTTTTAAGCATCTTCCCCATTCCAAATATCATCGTCAGCCTGCCTTAACTCGTCGTGACTATAACTAGCGGGATCATCGTGGTGGTAATTCCTTTCCGGATTTTCGGGCAAAGCATTGTTATGTTCCAGTGGCACTTTGCGCAAATGCTCTGGTTTTTTAACCTCAGGCAAGTCATCATGGATAACTGAGGGTTTAAGTATTACTTTCAGGGGATGGTTGCTATTTTCCATAGTTAAAGGTAATCAAATTTCAGGCCATAAACACCATTTTCGTCATGCTGAACTTGATTCAGCATCTCAGATTAAGAAGAGGAAGTTCCTTTAACAGATCTCAGTGGAAATTCGTCATTGCGAGAAGGAACGACGAAGCAATCTTACAACGGTCGCTATAAGCAGCGTTCGCATTAAGATTGCTTCGTACCTCGCAATGACGTCCTCAATAGAATGACAACTATATTTGTTTTATTTTGTTTCCGCTTAGCAGATTAATAATTACCAGTTACCCCAATTTCTAAACCTCTTAGTTCTGCAAGTCCCCTTAACCTACCAATGGCAGAATAACCCGGGTTGGTTACCTTAGCTAAATCATCAAGCATCTGGTGCCCGTGATCTGGGCGGAAAGGAATGGCTTTTTCGCGGGTAGCATTTTCTTCCGTCAGGGCTTTCATAATTTCGTACATATTTACGTCACCACCCAAATGATCGGCTTCATAGAAACTGCCATCCTCATCTTTGGTTACATTACGCAAATGGGCAAAATAAACACGTTCTTTAACGGCATTGAAAATTTCTAAAGCGTTATTTTCTACACCAGCACCCAGCGAACCTGTACAGAAACAAACGCCGTTAAAGGGCTGGTCTACTTCTTTAATGATGTAGTTAAAATCATCCAGCGTACTGGCAATGCGTGGTAAACCTAAAATCGGGTAAGGGGGATCATCGGGATGAATGGTCATTTTTATCCCCTCTTCGGTGCATACCTCAGCAATTGATGACAGGAAAAATTTTAAATTTTCTTTTAAACCCTGCGTGCCAATGGCTTTATATTCGTTAATGCTATCGCGTAAAGTTTCGAGTTCTATCTCCTTCTCGTTCGGGATCCCCATTAACACATTAACGCGCAAATCAACCAATTCCTGCTCGTTAAGCGTAGCAAATTTATTTTTGGCCCTTTCTAAAATCGAAGCGGAGTAATCAGCTTCTGCACCTTCGCGCTTTAAAATGTAAAGGTCGAAAATAGCCAGATCGATCCAGTTAAAATACAAGGCTTTCGATCCATCAGTCATTTCGAGGTCTAATTGCGTGCGGGTCCAGTCGAGTACCGGCATAAAATTGTAGCACACGGTTTTAAGTCCGCAGGCTGATAAATTGCGTAGCGAGGTTTTATAATTTTCGATGTACTTACCGGCATCTGCCCTGCGGGTTTTAATGGCTTCGTGTACGGGTACACTTTCTACCACCGACCAGGTTAAACCAGCAGCTTCGATAATGGCTTTTCTTGCTTTAATATCTTCCAGCGGCCATACTTCGCCGTGTGCAATGTGATGCAATGCAGATACAATACCTGTTGCACCTGCCTGTTTAACATCCTGTAAGCTAACCGGATCATTTGGTCCGTACCAACGCCAGGTTTGTTCTAATTTCTTCATTATATATGATTAAACTGATTTTTATAAGATTACACCGATTTTTGGTTTTTAAACGCCAGAAAAGGCACTGAATCCACCGTCTATTTTAATATTTTCGCCGTTAACAAATTTCGAAGCATCGCTTAGCAAATATACCAGGCCGCCAATTAATTCTTCGGGATCGCCGAAACGTTTAAATGGTGTTTTAGCGATAATGGCATGACCTCTTGCGGTTAATGAACCATCAGGATTGGTTAATAAGGCCCTGTTTTGGTGGGTGATGAAAAAGCCCGGTACAAGGGCATTCATCCTGATTTTGTCTCCGTAACGATTGGCTAATTCAACGGCCATCCATTTGGTATAACTTTCTATTGATGATTTAGCCAGCGAATAGCCTAAAACGCGGGTAATGGCCTGTACAGCCGAAGCCGAAGAAATATTAACAATGCTCCCACCGTTTTTGGCAATTTCTTTACCGAAAATCTGGGTTGGCAAAATGGTGCCAAATAAATTTAAATCAAAAGCTTGTTTTAAAGCGTTAATATTGAGGTCGAACACATCGCTACCGGGCTGAATAACAGCCTCGGCTACGTTGCCACCGGCTGCGTTTACCAGCCCATCAATACGACCGTAAGTTTCGATAATCCGGGTATTGGCGGCCATTAAATCCTCCTCATTCAGTACATCAGCAATGATATAAATTGCCTTTCCGCCAGCATTAACTACTTCTTCTGCCCTGAGTTTGGCAATTTCTTCGTTTCTGCCAAGCACCACAATGGTTGCACCGGCATTATTTAATCCATTAACAAAAGCCTCTCCTAAAACGCCTGTGGCACCTGTAACCACTACAACCTTGTTTTTTAGGGAAAAGGGGCTTTCCACTTCTTTCATCATTTGTTTAGTTTTTAATTTATTCTACTACCAATGTGGTTATGGAATGCGGCAGACTTGTTGTGGTTGCGGCCTCGCCTTTAATCCATAAACTGTATTTTAATTTATCGTCCGTTTGATTCATCACCACTACAACCAGCTTTCCATCGGTATTTAAGAAAGCTGTGGTTTGCAGTTTATCGCGGCTCGAAGCCGATCCAATTCGTTTAGCGCCCGGGCGGATAAATTTAGAAAAATGTCCCATATAATAGTAGGCATTTGTGTAAATCAATTTATCGTTTTTGGTATCGGCATGTACAGGTGCAAAACAGAAGTTGCCTACGTGGTTTGGCCCTCCTTTTTCATCTAAAAGGATATTCCAATCGGTCCAGGCAGCTGTTCCGGCATTAAAATCGTTAATCATCGAGTAGCCATAACGCTCACCTAAAGTCCAGTCGTCTAATTTGTTTACATCGTATTTCTCTTTACAACCCTCAGTAAAAATCAAAGCCTTATCGGGATAGGCTTCGTGGGTTTGTTTTACATTGCCAAACTGCATAGCGCTGCCTGTCCAGGTTTCGTACCAGTGAAAACCAATGCCCCAAACGTATTTAGCAGCCGCTTTATCGTTTAGAATGGTGCTGGCCCGCTGAAAAATCTGATCGCGGTTATGATCCCATGCAATGAGTTTTTTAGCACCTAAGCCTGATTTCTGCAATGTTGGCCCCAAAAAGTTCTTGATAAAATCGCGCTCCTCTTCAGCAGTAAAAAGGCATGATTCCCATTTTTGTTTGGCCATAGGCTCATTTTGTACACTTAAACCCCAGATTGGAATGCCCATCCCCTCGTAAGTTTTAATAAATTTTACATAGTGGTTGGCCCAGCTTTGGCGAAATGCCGGCAATAAATGTCCACCCTGTATTAAGCTGTTATTGTCTTTCATCCAGGCTGGTGGCGACCACGGACTTACAAACAAAGGTAATTTGCCTCCTGATGCCGCAATTGCCTGTTTAATCAATGGGATTTTATAATCCTGATCGTGCGCGACACTAAAAGTTTTCAGGTCTTTATCGTTATCCTGAACATAGGTATAACTTCCGCTTGAGAAATCGCAGCTGGCAATATTGGTACGTGCCAAAGTATAGCCAATGCCTTTATCCGGGTTGTAATATGCCGTTAACAGTTCCTGTTGGTTCTTTTTAGAAAGTTTGGCAAATGTTTCAGCCGATGCATCAGTCAATGCACCACCAATCCCCACCAGGGTTTGGTATTTTATGGTTGGATCGACAAAAATGCAGGGCTCTGTTTCAAAAGGTTGCTTATTGGCTACGAAATTTAAAGTTTCAGTCTTGCTGATGCGGTATTCAGATTTTTCGGCAGTGGTGTAAACGGTTACTTTCTTATTGGCGACAGTATAAGTGGCTGTTGGCTTAACTGTTTTTTGGTTTTGTGCAGCTGCAGTAAACGCGGTTGCCAAAATTAACAGGAGGCTTAAGTTTTGTTTCATTTTCATCATTAATCACTACTATTTTAAACTTTTATTGATCTGGTTGAGCAAATAACCATTTAAATCTGAGTCATACTCCCAGAACATTACGCCACCCATTCCGTTTTTGAGCACATAAGCACACTTTTCTTTTACTGATTGCTCATCATCAAAAGTCATGTACTCTTGCGTAGTGGCATTGTAGATATAAGGCGCTTTAGCCGCTTTATCGTAATATTTGGTAAAACCTTTTTGGTTAACCAGGCTATCTTTAATAAAGGTATACCCCTTTCCGTACCTGCTGCTTAACACGCTATCGCCTAAACCTTTTGTAGCGCTGGCGTTTAAGGTAAATGCCCTGCTGTAAAAGGCTATCCCCATCACCAGTTTAGCCGGCGGAACACCCGCAGCCACAAATTCGCGAAAGGTTTTATCTGCATAATTTTCTGCAGGATGGGTTTTAGAATTGTACAAATTGGTATGGTGACCAGCCAGTTTGCCGTGGTAAAAATCGTAGGTCATCAGGTTCACAAAATCAAGATATTGCTGCGCTTTATCCATTTCGGTATGGTTAATGAAATTGGTAAAACCACCTACGGCTATGGTTAACAGTTTTTTGGTGTGTTCCTGTTTTTCGAGCGTATCTAACTCCAAACGCAATTCTTTAAGCAAGAGGGTAAAATTCTGCTTATCTTCCGGCCTGAAAACGTTGCCTTCTTCGCCCGCTATTGCCGGATATTCCCAGTCAATATCTACGCCATCCAGCTTATATTTTTCGATAATTTTAACGGCGCTGGCGGCAAAAGCTTTGCGCGAAGTATCGCTAAGTGCAGCATCCGAAAAATTTTCACTCCAGGCCCATCCTCCAATCGAAATCAGAATTTTAAGTGCCGGATTTTTGAGTTTAAGCAAGTTAAGTTGTTGCAGATTGGTGGTATCGGTGGCTTCGCGATGTAAGTATGCGCGGTTGTTTTTTACATCAACAAAAGCATAGTTAATGTGTGTAAGTTTCTCTGCAGAAATTTTACTCACATCAACCAGGCCTTTATAACCGCCAACATAACCAATCACTACCTTATTTTTAGGGGCGCGGTCGGTACGCATGGCCAGCAAAGTGCCTGCTACTGCAATGGCAAAAATAAATAGCTTTAAAGTTTTCATCTTCTTAGCTTTTACTTCTCAATAAAGCTTCCAGATAATAGTAATCGGCGTAGTTAATTGGCACATCAATTTCCGATTTTGCGGGGCGGTGACCCGTACTGTGCTCGAGGATAAAACCATAGTTATCGCCAATTTTGCTGGTGTATTTGGTGCTTAAACTGTATAAAATCTTATCGGCAGCAGCTTTGTATTTTTTAGCGTTGGTACTGTATTTGGCCAGCTCGTAAAGTGCCGAAGCGGTGATTGCTGCTGCAGAAGCATCTCTGGATACATCCGGGATTTTAGGATCGTTGTAATCCCAATATGGAATGCCATCGGCCGGCGTAATTTTGCTGTTTAAGATAAAACCTGCAACACCATCTGCCTGAGCCAGATAGGCCTTGTTTTTAGTTTCGCGGTAACACATGGTATAACCATATAATGCCCAGGCCTGTCCGCGGGCCCATGCCGATTCGTTTGCATAGCCCTGCGCAGTCTCCTTCTTGCGCACATTTCCGGTTAAGGTATCGTAATCAATTACATGGTACGAACTAAAATCGGGGCGGAAATGATTTTTGATTGTGGTATTGGCATGCGAAACAGCAATTTTATAGAATGATGAATCGCCCGTTAACCTGGTGGTTTCGAACAACAGTTCCAGGTTCATCATGTTATCGATAATTACAGGAAACTCCCATTTCTTACCGCTGTGGTCCCATGATTTTAAAACGCCCGATTTTTTATTAAAACGTGTTGAAAGGGATTTTGCTGCCTGGATAATTACCGAACGGTAGGCTGGATCGTTGGTTAAGCGGTAACCGTTACCAAAGGGGCAATAAACCATAAAACCCAAATCGTGGGTACCTTTGTTAAACTGCTCTTTTTTAATATCCTCAGTATATTTCCGGGCCAGATCGAGCCATTTTTTATCTTTAGTATACTGATAAAAATACCAGAGCTCTGCCGGAAAAAAGCCACTGGTCCAGTCTTTCGAAATCACCATCTTAAACTCACCATGTTCAACCGTTCGTGGTGAAACCAGATTAGGCTTTACTTTGCGGGCAGAATCTACATTTTTAACCAGCACATCGGTTTGTTTGGCTGCAGCAGTAAATGCTTTCTTTACATCGGTTTTTTGTGCCTTTACTGCGGTGATAAACAGCATACTTAATGCCGTTAGCGTTATTTTCATGTTCATATTATAACCAGATTAAAGGGTTACGGATAGGTAAATTTCTAATTACTTCTTCTACTTGTGGTTGATGGTCTAATTTGGCCCAGGTGGCGTACCAGTTTGCCTGATGGTATTGCACAGCGCCAAACAACAAAAATGGTTGGGCTACCGGCCAGTTTTCCCAGTACATTACATCGGGTGTAAGCGTCCATTTGCTTTTATCGGCAATAAAAGGGTATAAATAAGTTAGCCCTTTTTTAATGGATTTGCCATCGGCAGTTTCAAAATTCCAGAGGTTATCTTTTGGAGTTGACAGGATCTGACAAAGCATGGTCATGGCATCGAGGTTAAAAATCGAATAACCATAAGGTTTGGTGCGGGCCGTTTCAAGTGGAAAGCTACCATCGTTTCCCATTTGGTTGGGCAAGAGAATGGTTTTATAACTGTTGCGCAACGAATCGAGCATGTTTTCATCCCCACATAATTTAGCAAAGGATGCAACCTGCATGGCCCAGCAAGTGGCATGGTTATTCTTTACGGTTTTTTCCTGAATACCGGGTTTGCTGGTATTTAACCATAAGGTATAGTTGCTAAACCATTTTTTCACTCCTTTAGCCGTTTCAGAATCGAAAGCTTTGGCTTTTTGCATGATCAAGGCACCTTGTGCCACTTCCATTAAATGAATGGTGTCGATAATACCGTAGTTACGCCCTGTAAATCTGCCTTTTACAGCCTGTGCAAAAAGCAGGTTCGGGTTCATCAGCGTTGCTGAATTGATAAACCAGGCCTGAAAGTGTTTTACCGCTTGCTTTATGTATTTTTCGTCGCCGGTAACTTTATATGCTGAAGCCAGCGCCCCGATGACTTTGCTAAAACGGATCATGGCTTTACGGTGCGCTACAAAGTTATCGGGATTGGTCATCCCATCGCGGTTAATGTACGGTCCATCAGGATTTTTCGGATCGGGCCAGAAATAATCAGCTTCTGAGAAAAAATCATGCTTACCACCTGCGCTTCGTGGTGATGAGGAAGCGGTAATGGTAATTGGGTCTTGTTTCATGGCCCAGGCAGCTTCAGTCAGGATCTGCTTTCTTAATAAAGCCGTAGCTTCTTTTTCTAAACTGGCAGCCTTCTGAGGGGCTTGCTGAGCCACTGAAAGAAAGGCTGTTGCCACCAAACAACAAGTCGCCAGAAACATAGTGGAAATAATTCTTTTCATGGTAAATTATAATGTAGTAAATACTGTTTTTAAACCTGCTGAAGCAACCGAAACCACACTTTGTCCATTGTTTAACTTAACTTTGATAATTGCCCTGCCATTGTAGGCCTGCACCTTACGCGAACCGGATGAAGTACCCTGATTGTCAATTAATTTACCATCGCCGGTTAAACCAAAATTAATCCAGTTAATGGCATCTAGACAAAGTACATTCCGACTATCCAGAAGCTTTACTTCTACGGTAGCGATATCGCCCTGCTGATCGATTTTCTTCAGTTCTAACTGCGCTGGTTTTGTCCAATTTTCGGTTTGATAGGTAAATTTAATTTCGTCGGTAACCGTTTCCTTGCCTTTTTTAGCGATTACCTTTACGGTGTTTTCGCCTTTTACAAATGGCAGGTTCCAGCGCAGACCGGCCGCAGGGTAATCCTGACTGTTACGCTTTTTAGTACCAAAGCTTTTCCCATTCAGGAAAATTTCGGTTTCGGTGCAGTTCGAATACACTTTAACCATTTTTTCTTCGCCTTCATCGCCCCAGCGTACCGGCCAGGTATGCCCGTAAATGTGGGCCATGGGTTGATTTGTCCAGTAAGATTGAAAAACGTAGTAGGCTTCTTTTTTGGTAAAATCGCGCTCCACCACCCCTTTCTGGTTCATATAAGGCACCGGATTATCGGGACGCACCGGAGTAGAAAAATCTTTAAAAGGCCAGTAAGCTGTACCACTTAACCAGGGCATATTTTCCTGTTCTTTTAAATGCCAGTCTATTAAATTGGTGATATACGACTCGCTCCAATCGCCATCTTTCGAAATTCGTGCTGCACCACCAATTAACGAGGCATCACCTGCCCGCTCATCGGTTGCCCCACCAGTTTTAATTTTACTTAAAGCTTTATCAGGGTTTTCTGAATGGCGTAAAGCATGACTATCTCCACCCCACTCTACATGCAGGAAGCGCTTAACTTTGGCAAACTCATCTTCCGATGCTTTTTTATAATCGGTAAAAGCGCCGCGGTACCAGCCTGCCCAGATGGAGGGCGAATACACATCCACAATATCGCTGCAAAAATCGCAACGGCGAATGGCAGTATAACGCGATTTATCCAGTTTATGCGATAAATCGTTCAGTTCTTTCATAAAAGTTCTGATTTTTTCTTTGTCGAACTCCGGAAAATCGCCCGGCCAATCGTTTTCGTTGCCCATACCCCAGATAATAATAGCCGGATGGTTGTAATGCTGCTCCACCATGTTGGTCAGCATTCGTTTAGCTTGTTGCTGGTAAACCATACCACCTAAACCACCACGGCACCAGGGAATTTCTTCCCAAGCCATAATGCCTAAACTATCGCAAAGGTTTAAAACAATACGCGATTGCTGGTAATGCCCCAGGCGGATAAAATTAACGCCCATATCTTTCATCGTTTGCATTTCCTGGCGAATCATGCCCTCGGTCATGGCAGCAGCAACACCCGCATGGTCTTCATGACGGTGGGTACCGCGCAACAGTAAGCGCTGTCCGTTTAGTTTAAAAGGGCCTTTTTCTACAAACTCGATATTGCGGAAACCAATTTTCTCTTCACCTTTGTAATTTCCGGCAGTTGAAACAACTCCGTATTGCAACGTGTATTGCGCAGGTTTATCTGTCGACCACAACTGCGGTTTCTTTATCTCAACGGTCCACAAATCTAAATCGCCGGTTAAACTACCAGGTTTTTGAGTGCTTTTGGCCACGACTTTACCTGCCGGATCAATTAATTTTAATTCTACTGTGGCATTATTTAGGTCTGTAGGATTGTAAAAGCGTGTTTTAACACTCAGCTTACCCAATTTACCGGCAGCATCAACCTCTGCTTTGGCAAACATTTTATCGACTGACAAGGCCGGTGTATAAACCAAATTGAGGTAGCGGTAAATACCGCCGTAAACATTAAAATCAGACAGATTGGAAGGAATCATTTCGAGGTCGCGCGAATTATCGGTCCGTACCGAAACCGGCACTTTACCTTTGAACTGCTTTTGGTAAACCTCTGTTTTTTGGAAAGCTGCAACGGCATCGGTAATATCAACCGTCCATTCGTCATAACCACCTACATGTGTAGCTACTTTGGTGGTGTACACATATACTTCTGTTTTGTGTCCGGCACCTTCAAAATGCAAAATGGTGCGCCCGTTTTGGTATGGATTTTCAATTTTTAAGCTGGTACGGTACCATGCTGGCCCCTGATAATAGTTTACATCAGGATCTACGGCATCTTCGGCGTTTACACAATGTGGCAGGCTTACCTTCTGCCATAATGGAACAGATTCGGGATTACCCGCACCAACCGGCCGCACGGCCTCCCAAATACCGCCTAAATCCTGCTTTAAAAACTCCCAGTTGTTATTTAACCTAACCGATTGTTGCGCAAACAATAAGTTACTGAATAACAACAAAATGAACAGGGCTATATACTTAATTTGTTTTAACATCTATTTTAAAAATTAAACTTTTAAACGCAATTTTTTCTTTTCCAAAAATGCTACAATACCGATTACCAAAAATGAAACAAAAACAGATCTGAGGATTCCGCCTATGCCAACATTTAAGAAATGCGGGTAATGGAAATGCACAATCCCCATCAGGGCATATAGCAGATACGGAATGAGGTAACAGGTTAAAGTGCTCGTACCGGCGGGTTTGATCCATTTAAACCAGTCTTTCTTGCCTTTTACGTCCACCAGGAAAATTAACAGTTCGAACACGAGGATAGAGATACCCAGGCATACAAATACCCAGGCCGGTGTGGCATAAATTTTAGAAATACCACCGGCGTACGGTCTGATAAACATGCCAAAGCAAAAAGCCAGCAGGCCGTAAAAGGCCGTTAAAAACCAAAAATCGGATGGTTTATCTTTGCCAGCTGTTTGTTTATACAATCCCGACAGTAATGCACCAGCCAACATTAAAGTGATGGAGGAAGCATCGCCTACGATTGGAATATGCAGGTGCAATACGCCCAAATGGGTGGTTAAGTTAATGGCTGCAAAAACCGTAAAGACAAGCATTAGCGCGAGCAAATTAGCGCGGCACAATAAAAATACGAGAGCTGAAACGAGATAAGCCCAGCCAATAATACCCAATATACCCCACCAATGCGGCTTCAAACCTTGCGGTGCTTCGGCATTACCACCTTTGTACAACAAGGCCATGGCCACCAATAAAACAATCCCCAAAGCAATAAAGCTGTATTTTTTATTTCTGGACATATCACCTGCATAATCTAACCAGATGAGAAAAAAGGCCAGCGTAACCAAAAGCGTATACACCGGATAAGGCAATAAGGCCGATGTCTGATTGTAATTTTCTAAATTAACATGGAAAAAGCCCATCACTATCAGCGCCAGCGATCTTAACACAATATAGCCGATAAGCTGCCAAAAGGTATCGCCCTTTTTCTTTCTGTTTGCCAAAGCAAAAGGCAGCGAGAGCCCCACAATAAACAAAAAGGCAGGAAAAATGAGGTCAGAAAAGCCCATTCCATCTACATTGGCTTCGGTATGCTTAATCCATTCGGGGATATGCGATACACCGGCCACATCGTTTACAAAGATCATCAGCAACATGGTGATGGCCCTTAAAATGTCGATCGATAAAATACGGAGCAGTAGCTGGCTCATGTTATTTAGGAATTAGTATTTTTTTATTTAACCACAAAGGCACTATCTGCACAATGCACATTATTTTTATCTCACTGATTGGTGGCTCACCAACCAATTTAGGCTCATCTTGTTTTCGTGCATAAGTGGCTAACATTATTTGCCACAGAAACACGGAAGGCACGGATTAATTCATTTACCCAATTCAGTCTTGGTGGCTCACCAACCAGCTGTATTTTAGCCTATCCGATCCGAACGCCATGGTTCGTGTCCGCACGAACTATTTTATTTAACTACATCCTGCGCGACCGCAGCGGTGGCAGAAAGACCTAAAATTAAGGTCAGTGAAAGATGTTTTTTTCATGGATATATTTTGCTATTTAATGCCGTCTAAAATTCCCTGATAAGCTGCTTTACGCTGGTATTGTGCATCGAATGGCAAAGGCCAGTCGGCACGTTTATAAAATGGTATAATCCAGCTATCGCCATCGGTAACATTCCATTGGGTTATGCCAAACTGCTGATTTTTTGGAATAGCATTGTAAGCTTTAACAATGGTTTTATATTTGGCAGCCTGTTGTTCAGCTAAAGCGGCAGTATAAGTTGCGCCAGCTGTATTGGCTGGATTAAGCGAGATATCAATTTCAGAAATATGAACTTTTAGTCCTGTTGCCGCAGCTGTAGTAATGGCGGCATTTAAATTAGCATCGCTTTGGTTTACATTGGTATGCATTTGCAGGCCAATCCCATCGATCGGGATGCCTTTGCTTTTTAAACCGTTAACCAGATTGATGATGGCAGTACGCTTTGTTGAGCTGTACTCATGCCCGTAATCGTTGTAAAAAAGCAGGGCATTTGGATCTGCCTCATGTGCATATTGAAATGCCCTGCCAATATAGTCGGCGCCCAGTTTCTGCAGCCAGATGGTGTTGCGCAAAGTGCCATCTTCGTTAACCGCTTCGTTTATTACATCCCACGAAACAACTTTACCTTTAAAGTGCCCTACAACCGTTTGGATATGGGTTTTCAGTAAATTTTCCCAATCGGCGGTGTTGCCCTGAAAATTCTTAACCCAATCGGGCAGCGACTGGTACCAATTTAAGGTATGCCCGTGCACACGTTTGCCATTGGCCCGGGCAAAATCGACCAGATAATCGGCATCACTCCAGGTGTAGGTATCTTGAGCGGGATGTACCGAAGCAAATTTCATTGCATTTTCGGCGGTAACGCTGTTAAATTCTTTAATTACCAGATTACGATAACTAGCATTGCTCTTTAACAAACTTACATTTAAGGCCGCCCCCATCGGGAAAGGCATATTTTTCTGTAAGCTTTCTTCTGCCTTTATTATTGGAGTATCGATTGCGGTACTCTTGGCACAAGAAATGGTTAACAAGGATGCCGAAAGCATCAATTTCGTAGCAAAACCAATTGTCGTAAATCTGTTCATTGTTTATTTGTATTTGGCCTGCATTTGGCCGTAAAAATCTTTGAGTACGTAAAAAGCTTTCTTTTTCTTGCCGGTTTCGCTAATTAAACCTTTGCGGTTCCAGAAATTCTGGTAAATAGGATGCTGTCTTCTGGGTGAGCGGAAATCGGTTAAAATCCATGGCGTCATGCCGCGCAAAGCACCAATTTTGCTCAATAAGGTAATCTGGTTCTTGTATAAAGCTTCCTGGTATTCTTCACTCCAGCGTGTATTTTCATCGGCGTGGAAACCACCTAAGGCATCGCCACCAAACTCAGTTATCACCACTGGTTTTTTATACTTGATATCGAAATTGTATTTGGTAATTTCGGAAGGATTGCCGCCCCAGTACCAGCCTGCATACTCATTAAAGCTCACCAAATCTATTTTCTCACCAAGCGGGTCATTTAAAATGATATTGTTTCCTTCGCGGTGTACCTCTAAAGCCGCTGCAACCAAACGAGTATCATCAAGCGTGCGGGCTGTTTCGGCTAGGTTGCTCATAAAACTTAAACGGGCACTGCTTAAAGGCGTTTCGTTTCCTATCGACCATACAATTACACTGGCGCGGTTTTTATCGCGTACAATTAAATCGGTAAGTTGCTGTTTGGCATTGGCATAAGTAGCCGGATTTGTCCAGCTGATAGTCCAGTAAACCGGAACCTCGGCCCAAACTAACAAGCCCATTTCATCAGCCAAACGGATCATTTCTTCGTTGTGCGGATAATGTGCCAAACGCACATAGTTACAGTTCATGTCTTTTGCCCACTGCAACATCATGCGCATATCGCCTTCTGAGCGTAAACGACCAGCCAAAAGCGGATTTTCATCATGCAAAGAAATTCCTCTTAAAAACACCGATTTACCGTTTAACAAAATACTGTCGCCATCTACCTGGATGGTTCTGAAACCAATTTTGTCGTTAATATCTTCTTTATCGGTTTTAATATTTACCGCGTAAAGCTTAGGGCTCTCTGGCGACCACAAGGCCAGGTTGTTCCAGGTAAACTCATCAGTAATTTTACCTTCACCATCGGTTTTATATTTTTTCTCTAACTTAAGTTCGGGAATAGACAAAGTAACCTCCTGACCCGAAGTTGCATCGGCCAGTTTTACCGAGAAATTTAACAGGTTATTGTTGCCCTTAACCAGCTGAAGTTTATAATCGTTGATGAAATGCTCGGGAAATTCGGCCAGGAAAACATCGCGGGTAATGCCACCATAATTCCACCAGTCGGTATTTACAGTTGGGATTTCGTCCTGCTTGCGGATATTATCGACCTTAAGCACAATCGAATTTTCGCCGGCTTTTAAGTTGCTGGTAACATCGAATTGAAAAGGAGTAAAACCACCTTTGTGCACGCCAAGCTTTTTACCGTTCAGATACACATGTGCCTCGTAGTTAACCGCACCGAAATACACGAAATATCTTTTTCCTTTTTCGGGTTTTGCATCAAACTTTTTGCGCAGCCAAACATTGCCTTCGTAAAGCTCTAATTTTTCTGATTGCGAATTCCAGTCGCCGGGAACATTCATTTGTGGCGAATGGTCGAAATCATATTCAATCAGTTCAGACTTATCTTTTTGCACTTTATCATCAAAATAGCCACCGGTTCCGGTCTTCGACTGATCGAATGGTTCGTGGCGGTAATCGTAATAACCATTTTCGTAAGGATCTACAATATAGTTCCATTTACCATTCAGGCTCTGGATTTTACGTGCCTGAATATTTTGTATAGCGGTAACCTGACCGTAACTGATTGATGAAAGAAGCGAAAAGCAGATTATAAATACGCTATAGGTTCTTTTTAGCATAACTTAAGTTTTTATTAATTATTTGATTATCCCAAAACTAACAATTAATTAACGGACGGTGTTTCCACCATCCGCCTAAATTTGAGCAAAATCTAATTTTCATTTAATATCCGGGGTTTTGTCCCAGCTTTGGCGCCTTATTTAATTCGTTTTGCGAAACCGGATATAAGTAGTTTTTAGCGGTAAAAACCCGGTTTTCTACTGTAAAAGGTGTGTAGGTAAAGGTACCCGGGCTTACCTGGGTAATCCGCATTCCTGTAACAGCTTTGTTAAACATAGTTTCGCCTTCTTTCCACCTGCGCACATCGTAAAAACGTTGTTCTTCGAAACAAAGCTCTACCCTGCGCTCGTTACGGATGCGTTTACGCAACTCTTCTTTGGTTGGCGCGACATAACCGTTTGCAGCTGGGTTGGTGGTTTGCAAAGCAGGCATCGCCACACCTGTTCTAGCTCGTATAGCATTTAAACTCGTTAAAATCTGCGTTAATGCACCCGTACCCTGCGCTTCGTTTAAGGCTTCGGCATAATTTAAAAGTACTTCTGCATAACGAAAGAAAATCCACGGGCGGCGTACAGTAGCGCTGTTTCCGGCCCATGATGCACTTTCGCTCAGGTATTTACGCATGTAATAACCGGTTTTGGTGGCATTTACGTTCAAACCCAAGCCATCTTTACCACCAACAAAGGTCTCAACAGGTTTACTTTTAAAAGTAGAACCGTTGTACATAATCGCAAAATTTAAACGCGGATCGCGGTTGCTATAAGGCGCTGCTGCCGAGTAACCAGAAGCTGCATCGGTAATCATCCGGCCGGTGGTTTTCATTTCAAAGGCATCAACCAAATCCTGTGTGGGATTGGTACGGCCATTAGCGGCATCGTAACTCACTGGCGCATTATTTTGCTCAATGGTATTGGTGTTTAAGGTTGCGGTAGCAAAAATGGTTTCGATATTGAAAGCACCATTATTCCACAACCAGATATTGGGGTAAGAGGTATAAATATTATGTTTGCCGGTATCGATAATCCGCTTTGCAGCATCGGCAGCAGCCTGCCATTTGGCCACATCGCCTCCCGGGTTATACAGCGGACTGGCAGCATACAATAACAAACGGGCTTTAAGTGCCATAGCCGCAGTTTGGGTAGCCCTTCCACGCAAAGGCGTATTCCACTCGGTTGGCGATAAGGGCAGGCGTAAAATGGCTTGCTCACAATCTGCCGAAATTTGCTTTACACAATCATCGAACGAATTTCTGGGTAAATCCAGGTCATCGGTTACCGTTAGCGTACGGGTTACAATGGCATAACTGCCATAACGCTTAAGCAATTCGAACTGGAAAAATGCCCGTAAAAAATAGGCCTGACCTTTTAAACGGGCAATTTGTGGTTCCATACCCTGGTTTGCCGCATTGTTTAACGGAAAAGTTTCGTCGGCAGGTACAATTACCGCCCCATCTATATTTTCGAGAAACATATTGGCCTTGCGGATGCCTGAATACATAGCAAAATACACATCATCAAAAGTTTTAACGGGGCTCCAGGTACCGTTATTTAAAATGTTAACCGATGAGTTTTGGTTGGAATTTACGGCCTCATCAGAAGCTGAAGCCAGCAATGCTCCATCATCAAGATCATAACGATCAGAAAGTGATGCATAAACATTGTTCAGGAAATTACGGGCATAATCGGGATTTGCCCACAACTGTGCTTGTGTAATGTCGTTACCCCCGCTAAATTCGCCATCCTGAAGAAATCCGCTTTTTTTACATCCTGCCGAGCAGCTTATTGCCATAATCAGGATTGAATAAAATATATTTTTTTTCATCTCTTTTAGTTTTTAAAGGTGAAGTTTAGCCGAATTTACATCCGGATCAGCTTCACGGTCTTAGCTGTTAAAATTTCAAATTCACACCGAACGAATATATTTTCATGTATGGATAAGATGAATTGTAACCCGATTCAGGCAATTCAGGATCGATTGGCAAATCGCCCAGTTTATCGAAAGTGAGCAGGTTTAAACCACTGGCATAAAAGCGTAGTTGTCTGATTTTTAACTTTTTGATAAATGAAGGTGATAACGAATAGCCGATCTCCACATTCTTTAAGCGGATATAATCGCCTGATCTGATCCAGAAATCGGAAGTAGCGGTATTGTTGCCACGATCGGTTAGCAACAATCTTGGATATGGTGCGCCCGGGTTATCTGGTGTCCAGCGGTCTGCACTGAACTGATTTAAAAAGCCATTATTGGTATTGCCTGCATTAACCAGTTGTTGTATGGTTATTGAGCGGCCACTGGTACCCTGAAACAGGAAGTTAGCATCGAAATTGGCATACGAAACCGAAGCACCAAAACCGAAATAAGCTTTAGGTACGAAATTGAAATCGGTTCTTACCCGGTCGAGATCGTTAATTACACCATCACCATTCTGGTCTACATATTTAATATCGCCCGGCTTAACATCTTTAGATAAAATCTGCCTTGCAGAAGCATCAATCTGCGCCTGGCTCTGGAAAATACCATCCGAAATGAGCATCATGCTCACATAACCCGCGCCTGTATTGGCAGTAGCTGCCGGAGAAATTACACTCGAAATGGGGTGCCCCAATTGTTTCTGATAGTCGGGTAATCCGGCTCCCTCGTTAATGGCCAGGATTTTACTCGTGTTGTAGGTAAAATTGCCAAACACATTCAGGTTTACCCCCCCTAGTTTTTTATTGAAGTTGATTCCGGTTTCGAAACCTTTGTATGATGCTTCGCCCTCGTTAACATAAATTAGCGACTGACCCAACAAACTAGGTAGCAAAGATGCTGTAGTTAAATCTTTCCGGTCTTCGTAAAAGTAATCGGCACTGATGGATAAGGCCTGTTTAAACATTTTAGCATCGAAACCTACACTGGTTTTATAGGCTTTTTCCCAGGTTAAGAAAGGGTTGGCCAAAGCCAGCTGCCCCGAACCGCTTACACCGGTATACCCCGTACCAAAAGTATAACCTGTGGCACTTCTGGTAAAGAAATCGTTGTAGGCGAACCTTCTGGCTGTACCAATGGCATCGTTACCTACTAATCCGTAAGAACCTCTGATTTTTAAGAAATCGAGAAAGCTGGTAGCGCTTTTCATAAAGTCCTCGTCTGAAATGATCCATCCTGCCGATGCAGCCGGAAAAAAGCCATAACGCGAACCAGGTGCAAAATTCTCCGAACCGGCATAAGAAGCCGTCAGATCCAAGAAATAGCGTTGCATATAATTGTAAGATAAGCGGTTAGACCACCCCTCTCTACGTACATCTAAACTCCCGAAAGAGGCATAGTTTGCCCTCGAAACCCGGGTACTGAATTTAATATCGTGTTTTCCGAAGGTTCTGTTGTAATCGAAACCTGCCCAAAACTCACTTTTACGGATATTGCCCGAAAATGCGTTGGCCTGATAATCGACCTTAACCGGTGTACCATAAGTAGTGTAAGTACCATCGGCCTTTAACTCTGAGGTAGCATATTGCTGACTAAAGCCTGAACGGTACAAACCGGCAATATCGTAGGCATAAAAAACCTCAGCAGTTAAACCTTTCAATATGCCATCCATTTTTTGGCGGGCACTTAAGGTCGCCATCATGTTACGTACCAGATCGGTACTGGCTCCCCTGGCCTCTAGCATGGCTTGCGGATTATTCTGTGTAAAAATAGAGGTCCCGCCGTAAGATCCATTTGGATTAATCACCGGGAAAGCATTGGCTGGCATTGAATAAACCGTTGATAAAAAGGTTGCTGTACCTGCATTAGGAAAAGTAAGATTGGTAATCCTGCCACCAATATCTAAAGCTACATCGAGGTTTTTATTTACATGTAAATCGATGTTGGTCCTCAAATTATAGCGGTTAAAATCCGTATTGGCATCATAGGTATCGTTATGGCCACCTTTGTAAAAACCACCTTGCTGGTAAGCGCTTAATAAAGTATAGTATTTAATAAAAGCATTACCACCGGTAACTGAAGCCACATAACGCTGGGTAGGCGCTACTCGCTTGGTAAAATCGCGCACAAAATTGTTGTTTGGATATTTAATGGGATCTGAACCATCCTGATAAGCCTGTAAAGCTGCCGGGCTGTAAACTGCTGTACCACCACTGTTAATGGAAGCTTCGTTATATAGGCTGGCGTAATTGTAGGCATCTAATGGTGCGGCAATTTGCAAAGGTGCCTGTAAACCGGCCTGCGCATCGAAAGTAACGCTGGTTGAAGTTGCACTGCCCCTTTTCGTTTTTACATAAATTACACCATTTGCCGAGTACATGCCATACCAGGCCAGCGTTGCAGCATCTTTTAATACACTTACGCTTTCTATTTCGCCTAAATCCATCGATCTGAAATCGCGCTCAATACCATCTACCAGTACTAAAGGCTCTTGGTTGCTGTTGTACGAAGAACGCCCGCGGATTAAAAAGCTCGATACATCATAACCGGGCTGCTGCGAACCACTGGGGTAAATAGCCAGTCCCGGTAACCTGCCAGTAAATACGTTGGTTAAAGATGAAGACGGGATTTGCGGCAAATTATCAGTAGTAATGGTACTAATAGTGGCCGTAACTTCTCTTTTCTTTCTTACTCCAAATGGAATGTATACATTATCATTATCAGCGGCATCGATAAGTGCTTTGGTCAAAACAATATCACCCTTGCTCACTTCTGCAGCGGGTTTAAGCACCATCAGGTAGCCCACATATTTAAAAACAATTACATCGCTGGTAGAGGCTGCAAGCGTAAAACGCCCGTCGGCATCAGTAGTAACCGATTTATTGGTTTTATCTTCCTGGATGGAGATTGCTACACCAGCCACAGGCTTTCTGTCCTGATCTACTACCCTGCCCGTAACCGTAAGCTGCTCATCAGGCGTTTGGCTGTAAACGTTTAGCACGCAGGCCCATAAAAAGAGCAGGCAAGCTATATATTTATATTTTGATTTTAATAATTTCATTTTCAATAATCTTTTAGCGTTACATTGATTAACTGACTACTCCCAACCCGGATTTTGTGTTAATACCCCTTTGCTTTTGTAAATTTCTGCACGCGGAATGGGGTACAGGTTTTGCTTTTCGGTCCAGGTTTTTTGGAAAGTCTGGCTCAATACAAAAGGTGTATACACAAAGCTTCCGTTGGTCTGTTTAATCACATCCACACCTTTCATCGGTACCCCAATGGTGGTAGCGCCAATTTTCCAGCGCATAATATCGTACCAGCGGTGATCTTCGAAAGCCAGCTCAATTGCACGCTCGTGCCTGATTGCAGTACGCATTTCATCCTGAGTCATATTGGCTTTAAGGCCGTACAGGTTATCCGCACCTGGCAGAATGCCCGCTCTTTTGCGGATATCGACCAGTTGTGTATAAACCGTTGCATCAGGGCCAACAGCTTCATTTTGTGCTTCGGCATAGTTTAACAATACTTCGGCATAGCGGAAATAAATGTAATTGAGCAAAGTGGTACTCCCCCCAACGGTACGGTAAACCTCAGGCCAGTATTTTTTGCAATAGTAGCGTGTAGCCGTGTAGGTAATCGTGGTACTGTAATCGAGTGCACCAGCCGGCGATGACCACATTTGTATAGCTCTACCCTGCCAAGGGCGATCGTTGTAAATGATATTATCGTAAAAACGAGGCTCGCGGTTAGCGTAAGGTTTTTGCGGATCGTAACCCGAAGTTGGATCGGTAATGCCTTTTCCATTGGCCATTTCGTACATATCAACGTGGTTTTGTGTGGGGTTCATTTGTCCTTGTGCACCACCAGAACCTGGCGACATCGAAAAATCCTGCATCATCTCTCCGGCCAATGGCGTATTGCCTTTAATGCGGATCATGATATATTCTGATGAAGTCGGTACGTTTAAAATATCGCCGTAAGTGGCTTGCAAAGCGTACGGACCAAACTCGCCATTCATTAATTTTTGTGCAGCAGCGGCAGCAGCAGCCCATTTGGCTTTATCGCCTGTTGGGTTATTTAACGGGCTTGCCGCATATAAAAGCACGCGGGTTCTTAAAGCCTGCACGGCGCCTTTAGTGGGGCGACCATAATCGGCAGTAGTATAATCGGCATCGTTACCCAATTTGGTTTCGGCAATGGCCAGATCGGCCAGAATGTATTTGGTTACCTCATCAAAAGAGCTGCGCGGCAGGTTCAGTTCATCGTTTACGGTATAAACTTTATCTACAATGGGCACGCCGCCAAATCTTTTGGTTAACTCGAAATAAGACATGGCGCGTAAAAAACGCATCTCGCCCTCTACCCTCACCGGCTGAAAAATAGGCACTGTTGCGGGTGGCGCAGGTGGTACATCAGCCAGGCGTGAAAGCATTTTGGTTTCGATGGCAATACCGGCATACATTCTTTTCCAGATATCGTAAATATCGTTTAACGAAGCTCCGTTACTGTGATCGTGGTACAAACCCCGGTTTAAAGTAGTTACCGTACCTTCTGAGTTACCCGAAACAGCCTCATCTGATGCCTGGGCCACACAACCACGGTGATCGTTAAAGCGTACGTATTTATTAATTACATAGTTATAAGCATTATCGGCAAAGCGGGCTGCCTGTGCCGGATCTGCAAAAATTTCATCCTCGCTTAAAGCTACCCCAGGTGTTCTTTCCAGATAGTCTTTTTTGCAGGAAACAGCAAACAGCGTTAATAAAACAATGGCTGTATATATCTTGTAGTTTTTCATGAGCTTAAAATTGAACGTTTAAACCAAAATTGTAAATCCGTGAGGTTGGATAAAGCGCCTGTAATGGGAATGCCGTGTTAATGGTGTTTACATTCTCCGGGTCGATATAAAACTTATATTTTGTCCAGGTGTGAATGTTCTGTCCCTGAACGAAAACCCGCACATTGCTTAGTTTTAAAGTATTCACCCACGATTTTGGCAGGGTCCAGGCCAGCTCGATGTTCCTGATTTTTAAATAAGCCGAATTTTGTAATGTAAAATCGTTTAACGCATAATTTAAAGATGCTGTACCACGGGCATGCAGGGCCGGCCAGGTGGCTGTTGCGGCAGTAGCCGGTGTCCAGGCATCGAGCATGAACGGATACATTTGCTGACCATTGTTCTGCTCGTTTAAAATTACATTCGAGCTTACATTAGCCACGCCCTGAAACAAGGCCGAAAGCGAAAATCCTTTGTAGCTTACCCGTGGACTGAAACTGTAAATGTGTTGCGGGGTATTGGTATAGCCAATGGCATCCTGATCTAAATTGGTAATTACGCCATCTCCATCCAGATCTTTGAATTTTAAATCGCCCGGAATTGGATTATAGCCCGATAGCTTGGGTGAAGCAGCAATATCTGCCGCCGACTGGAAAAATCCATCTGTTTTATAGCCGAAAAACTGACCAACACTCGTCCCTTTTCTTGCTAGTGAAAAAGGCATGCCGTCTGGTTCATCGTTCTCCAGGATTTTATTTTTATTGTAACTCAACTGTGCATTAAGTCCCAGGGTGACATTACCCACCGTGCGCTGGTAATCGAGCTCAACTTCGTAACCTTTGTTGTACACAATCCCTTTGTTTAGGTTGGGGTAAGCGTGCCCGAATAATGCAGAGCCGCTCAACGTTGGCGTTAAAATGTCTTTACGGGTTTCATCAAAAAGATCGACAGTTAATTTCAGGTTATCGCTCAGGAAACGTGCTTCCATACCAATATTTCTTTTGGTACCGGTTTCCCAGGTTACTTTATCATTTCCTAATGCGGTATCGCCAATGTAAAGGGTTGGATAATTAACCAATGCCAACGGATTGCCAAATGGCGCACCAGAGTTGGCCGTGTAGGTGGTTAAGAACAAAAAGCGGTTATCCGAAATCCTGTCGTTACCTACCTGACCATAACTTCCCCTGATTTTTAGATAAGTTAATACATTGTTCTTTTTCCAGAAAGGTTCGTTGGTAAGCGTCCATCCTGCCGATACTGCCGGGAAGAAACCATAACGTAAACCTTCGGCAAAGTTCTCCGATCCGTTGTACGAACCGTTGAATTCGGCAAAGTAACGTTCGCCATAATTATAGGTAACCCGACCAACAATACCCTGCGAAGCTTTTGGTGGCGCGGTAAAAGGCGAATTACCTGTGGTACGAATCAGTTGACGGGTGGCCAGCAACAACCCACCCACATTGTGCCTGCCAAAATCGCGGTTATAATCAAAACCGGTTTGCAGGTTCATGTTGGTACTTCCTCCTGTTACTCCTCCGTCTTGCACCGCACCTAAAGGTTCGTCGCGGTTACGGGTATCGGTTGATAAGGTAGCCTGCCCGGTTGCCGGATTGTAAACATAAGCCGCCCAGTTGGCATTCCTTCTTTCAATATTGTTGTAATAAGAATCGTAGCCAAAAACAGTTTTAAAACCTAAACCTTTGGTAATAAAACCCAGTTTATAATTGAGGTTAAAAGTACTTTCGATGGTGTTATTATCATCGTTACGCGTTCCGAAACGGGTTAGTACCGCAAATGGGTTCCAGATGTTGGTACCAATGTTCGGGTTAGCGGTGATCCTGCCATCTGGGAGTGTTACCGGATAAGCATAAGCTGGCACCTGCAAAATACGCGAAATCATCCCCTCAATCGTATCATAAGAGAAAGCCGAAGATGATAACAAACCAGCTGGCTGATAACGGTTGGCGAAACGCCCGCCCAGTTTAATTCCAACAGTGAAATCTTTGTTCAGCATTAAATCTACGTTCGAACGGAAATTATAACGGTTGTAATTGGGTACGGTATTAATGCCATAAGGCGAATCGAATTTCTTAAAAATACCATCCTGAAAGGCATAACCTGCCGAAACAAAATATTTGGCAATTTTAGTACCGGCGTTAATATTGATGTTATGCTGGGTTTGTGCGTAATATTTTTTGGTCAGATAATCGAACCACTGCACATCGGGGTAACCAATCGGATCAGAACCATCTTTGAATTTTTGGAGCTCAGTATCTGAGAAAAAAGGTGCTTTACCATCGTTTACGTACGATTGGTTTAACAACGAAGCATTTTCAAATGCAGGTAAACCCACAGCCAGGCCGGTATAGGTTTGCAAAGCGAAATTACCGGTATAGGTTACTTTCGGCTTACCGATTTTACCCTGTTTGGTGGTAATTACAATAATACCGTTTGCTCCCCTGATCCCGTAAATGGCTGTCGAAGCGGCATCTTTTAAAACCGTTACCGATTCGATTTCACTTGCATCCACATCCGAAAAACTCGGGCGCTCTACCCCATCTACCACTACAATTGCAGCATTGTTCGATCCGTAAGTAGCTACACCGCGTACTTTTAACTGCGCGCCGTCAGCTCCGGGCTGACCACTGGTTTGCACCGCCAGTAAACCAGGCAAACGACCAATTAAAGCATTTGTTGGGCTTGGAGTAGGCGATTTCATTACCTCTTCGGCACCAATCTGTGCCACGGCGCCGGTTAAAGTAGATTTTTTCTGTACGCCATAGCCTACTACAATTACTTCATCCAAGCCCTGCGTATCATCTTCCAATACTACATTTAATACCGTTCTGTTGTTCAGGGCTACATCCTTAATGGTGTAACCCACATAAGTAAATGTTAGCGTGGCGTTACCAGCGGCTTTGATCGAAAATTTACCATCGTTATCGGTAACAGCGCCCTGCGTAGTACCTTTAACCCTAACGCTTACGCCGGGTAAGGTAACTCCTTTTGCATCTTTCACTGTACCATTTACTGTGCTTTGTGCAAATGCAGTAAACGATGCACTCATCAGCAAAAGGAAAGTTAAAGTATATAGAACCTTGGCCCACTGGAACCGTTCCGATCCAACTGCCATAAAAGCTCTTTTTAAACTGTAAAGTCTATCCATAATTATTTAAATATTTTAATCTGTTTGGTTAAAATTTAATGCATAGCATGTCCCTGCCGGTTAATTTTTATTGTCTGGAAACAATAAAAACAACAGGTTAATGTATAATGCGGCCAACCTAAAGTCAGGTTGGTTACCGGGAAATAATTACCGTTTTGTTAAAAACTATGCGTCTTGCGGATGATGTACACTTAGCGCTAAAACGTAACATTTCTGAGATAAACCAGCAGAGCTTCCTGCCGCTAAGTTTGAGGTCTTTGCACTTGCAGTGATCGTACAAAAACGAATGTGGGATGATTTCATCATATTTACTTGGTTAGTTTGAGTTAGTGGTAACGAATGTAGAAAAGCTAAAATGATAAAAGTCTTTTAAAATAGCCTAAAAGGCCATAAAATCAATTGAAACTCATTTCAAACGTTTGAAATAATTGTGTTTTTTTCTTAACTATGCATTGAGATTGGAAAAGATGACGAACAATACCCCTGTTACCCTGAAGTTCCTGGCTGAAAAGTTAAAGATGTCAGTATCAACAGTATCAAAAGCCCTTAATAATTATCCTACAATTAATGAATACACCAAAAAGCGTGTTCAGGAGATGGCCCGCGAATTGCATTTTACGCCCAATAAATCGGCCATTAATTTAAAGGAAAAGAAATCGCGCATTATTGGTATTATCTTACCCAATCTTTTAGATCACTTTTTTACCCGCAGTATTTATGGGGTTGAGCAGTTTGCCACCCAAAACGGATACAATGTAATCATCAGCCAATCGCACGATGATTTAGAAAAAGAAATCCAATCGGCCAACATGTTGCTGCGCAGCCGCGTTGATGGATTGATCGTTGCCATTTCGAAAAACACGCAGGATTTCGCACACCTCGACCAGTTTGAAAACATGGGCATCCCCGTGGTATATTACACCCGTAACCCGAGTTTTAATTTAAGCTGTCATAAAGTTTTGGGCAACACTTTTCAGGGCTGCTACAAAGCCACCCAGTTTTTAATTAACCGCGGGCATAAAAAAATAGCATACCTGGGCGGACCAAAAATGATCAATTTTACGCACGATCGTTTTAACGGCTACATTAATGCATTAAAAGATAATGGTGTGCCTTTTTCGGCAGATTTAGTTGCCTATACCGATTTTGATAAGGAAAACACCATTTCGGCCATCCAGAACCTTTTTGCCAACCCACAAAATACGCCTACAGCCCTGGTTGCCTTTAAAGAGCCTATTTTATTCGATGCCATTAAATACCTGAGATCGATCAACCATCCCAATCTCGATAAAATTGAATGCATAGGCTTCGGCAATACTTCTTTTATCAGCTATTTAGATTCTCCACCCATTGCATCAGTTGAAGAAAACCCCGAATCAGTAGGCGAAAATGCCATCAAACTCCTGCTTCAGCTCATCAACAGAGAAATTGATATGGAGAATTACCAGAAAGTGATGGTGGATTGTAAGTTGATTGTGCACGAATAGATATCTCTTCCTCAATCTATTTTAACCATATAAGAAATATAAGCTTAAAAATTCCTGAATTAGCAGTCCGGAGTCGGAAGACTGGGTACCTATATCTTTCCTATCTCCTAACATGCTCTTACATGTCTAAGGTGGTAAAAAATAGTCAGGGGTCAGAGGTCCGGAGTCGGAAGGCTGGGTGCCTATATCTTTCCTATCCCCTAACATGCCCTTAGGTGTCTAAGGTGGTAAAAAATAGTCCGGGGTCTGAGCTCCGAAGTCGGAAGGCTGGGTGCCTATATCTTTCCTATCCCCTAACATGCCCTTAGGTGTCTAAGGTGGTAAAAAATAGTCCGGGGTCAGAGGCCTGAAGTCGGAAGGCTGCACATCTATGCTCCATCCCCTTAAATGCCCTTAGGTGTCTAAGGTGGTGAAAAAATATCAATAAGAAATTAAGACAGTTAAGAAATGTTATTAGTAAAAACTTAATGCCCTTAATCCCTTAATGGTAAAAAAATACCCAACAGCTTAAATACCTTATATGGTAAAAAACACCATTCCCCTAGCTTCCCATCAACGAAAATCGATCCTTCATTTGATTCCTGTGTTTCTCATTGTAAGCAAAAGCAACAACAATCAGCAATCCTGCTATCCCCTCGAAAGCTACCACCACCTGGGTACCAAAAAGGTGCGCCAAATAACCCATTAACAAACTACCGATAGGCAATACCCCCTGGTAAGCCATAATGTAATAGCTAAGCGTTCTGCCACGCATTAAGTCGTCGGCATGAGTTTGTAAATAGGTATTTATAGATGAGGTTTGCGCCATCAAACCCAGGGCAGCCAAACCAGTACAAATTAAAGCCAGAATAAGCGATGGCGAAATAGCCAGTGCCACAACCGATATGGCCAGTAAAATGCCCGACATCATTACTATTTTCTGCAAATTCTGCCCTGCCCTTAACGTAGCCATGTAAATGGCACCGAAAAATGCACCGAAGCCGGCCGCACTTTCAAACCAGCCAAAAGTGGTTGCATTGCCGTTAAAAATATCTTTGGCAAAAACCGGTAACAGCGTGGTAAAAGGAATCACCAAAAGGCTCGATGCCGCCATCATCAAAACCATCGAAGCCAAATCCGGCGAGGCTTTTAAATAATCGTAGCCCTTTTTCAGGTCTATCCAAATATTCTCTGTCGATTTTTTATGCTCAGTGAGTTTAAGTTTCATCATCACCATACAAGCCAGTACGGCTATAAAACTTACAAAGTTGATCAGGAAACAAACATCTTCGCCCAGCGTACTTAAAATTACCCCTGCCAAAGCCGGACCAATTAACCTCGCTGCATTAAACATCGATGAGTTTAAAGCAATTGCATTTGGTAAATCTTCTTTATCATCAATTAAATTGACCATTAACGATTGGCGTGCCGTTACATCGAAAGCATTTACCAAACCCTGCACCAGCGAGAGTGCCGCAATCCAAAACATATCGTACACCTTAAACCAGATCATTAAAGCCAACGCCCCAGCCTGCAGCATTAAAATCACTTGGGTAATCACCAAAATCTTATACTTGTTATGCCTGTCTACATAGCTCCCCGCATAAGGTGCCAGCACCAATGATGGGATTAAGCTCAAAAAAGTAATCAACCCCAAAAGAAAGGCCGAACCCGTTAAGCGATAAACCAACCAGCTAATGGCAACGCGCTGCATCCATGTACCAATTAACGAAATAGCCTGCCCTGTAAAAAATAACCTGTAATTGTAATGCCTTAGTGAACGAAAAATACTCATGTTTAAAATAGTAAAGTAACTTTACAAAAGTAGAATTTTTGAAGGAAATAATAAAATTAAAAACATTCGTTTTTATCATATAAACATCATAAATCAAATACATATTTAAAAAAGAAGCAGTCATCTATAAATTTTAAAGCTTATATTTGTAAAGTTTATTTACCATTAATATGCCAACACAAACCCAGGATATAGCTGCCCGTTTAAGAAGTACCGTTACCCGTTTAACACGGCAGTTGCGCAAACAGCACGTAAGCTCAGAATTTAGCAATGCCGAATTGCTTACCATGTCGCTATTGGAGCAGCACGGCAAAATGTTATCTACCGAGCTGGCCGATATGGAACGCGTATCTAAACAGGCCATTTCGCAAATTACTAACCGCTTGCATGATGCCAAATGCGTAGAACGTTTCCCCAGCGAAGAAGATAAACGCAAAGTATTTATCGGCTTAACCAAACTGGGCGAAAAGCACATCATTGCCACCCGCAAAATAAAAGAAGAATGGCTGGTGCAAACCATGGAGAAAATTTTCTCTTCAGAAGAAATTAACCTCATCCAGGCTTTCTTACCCCTGCTTTCACGCCTGGTAGAACACAATGGCAATCGTGTGTAGTTTTCTTTTAACCTTCGGCAAATAAGCCGTATCTTGCAGCCCTCAAAATGGCACTATATTTCACCTCCATAAATTCGGGCAGCAACGGCAATTGTTACTATATAGGTAACGATAACGAAGCTGTTTTGGTTGATGTAGGCCTTACCTGCAAAGAAGTCGAAAAACGGATGGCACGCTTAGGTTTAGCCATCAATAAAGTAAAAGCCATTTTCATTTCGCACGAGCACAGCGACCACATTAAAGGTCTCACCGTTTTTGCCAAAAAATATAAACTTCCGGTATACATCAGTGCGCCAACCTTAAAAAGCAGCCGCCTGTTACTCGATGCAAACAATACTTTTTCTTTAAGCCACCTGCAAACTATCCAAATCGGTGATTTAAAAATAGCTGCATTTTCTAAATTTCACGATGCAGCAGACCCTTATAGCTTCACAGTCGAATGCAACACCGTTAAAGTTGGTGTTTTTACCGACATCGGCGCTGTGTGCGATCGCCTCATCAACCACTTTAAAGATTGCCATGCAGCATTTCTGGAGGCCAATTACGATACCCAAATGCTTCAAAATGGCAGATACCCTTATTTCCTGAAGCAAAGAATTATGGGCGGTCATGGCCACTTAAGCAATGCCCAGGCGCTCGAGCTGTTTACAAACCATAAACCGGCCCACATGAGCCATTTACTGTTAAGCCACCTATCAAAAGACAATAACGACCCTGAACTGGTAGAAATGTTATTTAAAAGCGTAGCCGGCGATACTTTCGTTAAGGTAGCTTCCAGATATGAAGAAACCGACGTTTATTACGTAAGCGCCAACTCAAATGCAGCACAAGCCTATGTTTTTCGGCCCGAGCTTTACCAACCCGATCAGTTAAACTTGTTTTAACATCTAAAAGCCACAAAAAACAAGGGGTTTTCTGTGCTTTAAATCCTAGCATCCTGTAATATAAACACATACCAAATAGATTCAGGCTTTGCTGAAATAAATTCCATTTCAATTCATTTTTACCATAAAACATTTAGCCAGTATTGGAGTTATATCTATACTTCATAAATAGTTTGTTTGGTTTATTGAGGGGGCTTAAGGATTTAAGCCCCTTCTTTCTTGTCTACCCCCCTGTTCAAGACACAATATTTCCATAACAAATTTTTATTCCGGTTTTGTTTATTTTTTTCTATATTCGAATACATATTCGTCCCCAATATAATGTGTAAACCTTAAATAATAATTATATGGAGACAAGCAAAATCTCAAAATTCAGTGCCGAGTTTCTGGGCACCTTAGTATTGGTTTTAATGGGTTGCGGCAGCGCAGTAATAGCAGGTGCCAATGGTACAACTGGCGTTGGCTTATTGGGCATTTCGTTTGCCTTTGGCCTTTCGGTGGTGGCTATGGCTTATGCTATTGGCCACATTTCAGGTTGCCACATTAACCCGGCCATATCAATTGGCATGGTGGTAACCGGGCGTATGAAAGCTTCAGAAGCAGCTTATTACATTGCAGCCCAAATTTTAGGCGGCATTGCAGGTGCGTTTATCCTCATGCTCATTGCATCTGGCAAGCCCGAGTACTCGCTGGCGGCAAATGGCCTGGGCCAAAATGGATTCGATGCCCTTTCGCCACAGCACTACAACTTACAGGCAGGCTTAATTGCCGAAGTGGTGCTCACTTTCATTTTCTTACTGGTAATTTTTGGTTCAACTTCTACCAAAAACATCAACGGGGGCTTTGCCGGTTTAGCCATTGGCTTAAGTTTAGTGCTCATCCACATTGTGGGCATACCTGTAACTGGCGTATCGGTAAACCCCGCGCGTAGTATCGGCCCCGCAGTATTGGTTGGCGGACAAGCCCTCAGCCAGGTTTGGCTATTTATTGTTGCGCCTATTGCAGGTGCTGTTTTGAGTGGAATTGTTTGGAAAACCCTACTCGAAAAAAACTAATATAAATGGAAAAGGTAAAATGGAAGATGGAATAATCCTAAATTTCATTTTACCTTTTTTTACTATGTTAATGCAAACTTAAATCACCCATTTCCCATCATCCATCTCAAGTCTCACATCTCAAGTCTCAAATTCCCTCTACAGGTTCTTCGTAATCACCTCGTCAGTAGGTTTTGTTTTAGAACGGAAACGGTGTACCAGCTCTCCTTTTTCGTTAATCAGAAATTTTTCAAAGTTCCATTTAATGTCGCCTTGCTCCTCAGTATTGGTTTGCGAAGTCAGGTATTTAAACAACGGGCTAATGTCATCGCCTTTTACGCTGCTTTTCTCGGCCAATAAAAACGAAACGTTATACTTACCGGTACAAAACTCTTTAATTTCGGCATTGGTCGAAAATTCCTGTCCGCCAAAGTTACCAGCCGGAAATCCGATTAACACCACCTTTTTACCATATTGTTTCTGAAGTTTCTCCAGGTCTTCATACTGCGGGGTATATCCACATTTAGAAGCCGTATTTACGATCATTATTTTCTTGCCTTTAAACTTCGATAGTTTAATTTCCTTACCATCAATGGTTTTAAAGCTAAAATCGTAAACATTTTTTGGCGGGTTTGGCACCAAAAAGTTAAGTAGAATTAAAATTGTGCTTATCATCGTTTTTTATTTTATATACGAATATAGCTACAAATAGTTTTGGCCGTGGTAAAGTTCTTGTAAAATGTAAGATGGGTGGATAAAAAGGCATCCTATTTTAAATGATATTTAGAAAACGAAAGCCAGCAACATTTCGGCGGCAACAGCCCCGCTTTCCCTCCTGCTCCGGCAGAAAAAGCCGGGAGCATCCGTACAATCGGGTTTATAAACACAGGTAAAATGTATAAACCTCTGCTTGCTTACCAGCGCACTATCCAGCAGCCGATCTTAATAAGTAAGCCAAAAGCAATTCAAATCCTTCAGCCAGGGTACTCGAAAAACGCATTAAAACCACTCATTTCTAGCTCTTTTTTCGAAAAAATGATCACGATCACTAAAAAAATCAGCAAAAAATTTGTATTAAATTTTACTCAGGTTTTGATTTATGCTTTAATTATAGCTTTATTTGCACAAAAACGTATTTCATGGCAAAAAACTTACTAATCGTCGAGTCACCCGCAAAAGCTAAAACTATCGAAGGCTATTTAGGCAAAGATTTCCTGGTGAAGTCTAGCTATGGCCATATCCGTGATTTAGTGAAGGGCGACATGGCAATTGATATCAAAAACGATTTTGCCCAAACCTACGAGGTGCCCGCCGATAAGAAAAATGTGGTTGCCGAACTGAAAAAACTTGCTAAAGATGCCGAAATGGTATGGCTAGCATCCGATGAGGACCGCGAGGGAGAAGCCATTTCGTGGCACTTATTCGAAACTTTAGGCCTTAAAGTAGAAAAAACCAAGCGGATCGTTTTTCATGAAATTACCAAACCTGCCATTTTAAAAGCCATCGAAAGTCCGCGCAGCATCGATTATAATCTGGTAAATGCACAACAAGCCCGCCGCGTTTTAGATCGCCTGGTAGGTTTTGAGCTTTCGCCGGTATTATGGAAAAAGGTAAAACCATCTTTATCTGCAGGCCGTGTGCAATCTGTTGCCGTACGTTTAATTGTAGATAGAGAAAGAGAAGTTTTAAACTTTAATGCTTCAGCAGCCTATAAAATAACAGCCCAGTTTACTACCGGTAAAGGTCGCGAGTTGGTTAAAGCCGAATTGCCACAACGTTTTGAAAGCGAATCCGATGCAGAGAAATACCTTCAGGATTGTGCCAGTGCTGCATTCAGCATTAGTAGTTTAGAAACCAAGCCTGCAAAACGTAATCCGGCAGCACCTTTTACCACTTCAACCCTGCAACAGGAAGCATCGAGAAAATTAGGTTTTTCGGTTGCCAGAACCATGCAGGTTGCCCAACGGTTATACGAGGCCGGTAAGATTACCTACATGAGAACTGACTCGGTAAACTTATCAGAAACCGCAATAAATGCCGCTGCAGCCGAAATAAAATCGGCCTACGGCGAAAAATATCACCAGCCAAGGGTTTATAAAACCAAATCGGCCGGTGCACAAGAGGCCCACGAAGCCATCCGCCCAACCTATTTCGACAGACATACGGTTGATGGCGATATTTCAGAAAAACGTTTGTACGATCTGATCTGGAAACGTTCAATCGCATCGCAAATGAGCGAAGCCTTATTCGAGAAAACAACAGCCCAAATTACCGCATCAACCCGTAAAGAGCATTTAGTGGCCGAGGGCGAGGTGTTAAAATTTGATGGTTTCTTAAAGGTTTATCTCGAATCAACCGACGATGAAGAAGGGGAAGAAAAAGAAGGTGGCTCAATCTTACCTCCTTTAGCCAAAGGGCAGGAATTATTTTTAAAAGAAATGCAGGCAACAGAGCGTTATTCTCGTCCGCCGGCACGCTATACAGAGGCCAGTTTGGTTAAAAAATTAGAAGAGCTGGGCATTGGTCGTCCGTCTACCTACGCACCAACCATTTCTACGGTACAAAACCGTGGTTATGTGGTAAAAGAAGACCGCGATGGTAAACAACGTAAATTTACTGCCATTACTTTGGCCGATGGCAAGGTTAAAAAAGAAACCAAGTCTGAAATAACCGGTGCAGAAAAATCGAAACTCTTCCCTACCGATATTGGTGAGGTGGTAAACGATTTCCTGGTTGAACATTTTAAAGGAATTGTCGATTTTAACTTTACAGCCAAAGTTGAAAAAGAATTTGATGAGATTGCGCAGGGCTTACAAGAGTGGACTAAAATGCTCCATTCTTTCTACAACCCTTTCCATACCGAAGTAGAAACTACTTTAGAAACAGCCGAACGTGCTACAGGCGAGCGCTTGTTAGGGCTTGATCCGGCTACAGGTAAAAACGTTTACACCAAAGTGGGTAAATTTGGGCCACTAGTGCAAATTGGCGAGCTTGATGAAGAAGAAAAACCGCGTTACGCCAGCTTAATGCGCAACCAATCGGTAGCAACCATTACTTTAGCAGATGCTTTAGAACTATTCAGACTACCCTTCCAGCTACCCGATTTTGAAGGTAAGGAAGTAATGATTGGCGTTGGCCGTTTTGGCCCTTACGTTAAGTGGGGCGAAAGTTTTATCTCGCTGCCTAAAAATGAAGAACCTCTGTCGGTAACCTACGAAAGAGCTGTTGAAATTATCCGTCAGAAAATGGATGATGATGCACCTATTGCTTATTACGAAGGCCTGGGCGTTACCAAAGGAAAAGGCCGTTTTGGTCCGTTTATTAAATGGAACGACTTGTTTATCAATATTCCGGCTAAAGGTTACGATTTCGATAACCTTACACAAGAAGATATTGAAACCTTAATTGGCAAAAAAGTAGAAAAAGAAGCCAACAGGTACATTAAGACCTGGGATGCCGAGAAAATTTCGATCGAAAACGGCCGTTGGGGACCGTTTATCCGTTTTGGCAAACTGATGCTGAAATTAAGAAACAACGAAGCCACCAAACAAAAATATACCGCAGAAGAACTGGCAGATATTGATTTGGAAGTGGTTAAAAAGATGATTGTAGAACAGGTGCCAAATGCTTTCGAAACAAAAAAGAAAGCACCCGCAAAGAAAAAGGCACCCGCTAAAAAAGCTGTAGCTAAGAAGAAATAGATAAACATCGTCACCCTGAACTTGTTTCAGGGTCTCTATGTTGTGAGAGATGCTGATCCCGAAAATTCGGGACAGCATGACGACAAAGTACTTTTATGAAATCAGATTTACCAGAAAATACAGTTGAAGATATTGCCATGGCCGTTGTGCTGATGAGCGAAACCCCAGAAGTAAAAAACTGGACGGTTTACCTCGTTAACTTAAAAAACGAGCCCATTACCAATGTATTAATCAGCTCCAAAGGTTATGGCGAAAAAGATGGCAAACAGGTTAAAACTTCTGTTTTAAGGCATTTTATTGGCGATATGGAAGCGCAATCTTTTTCGGGCGTTGAGGCCATTGATCCTGAAGTTTTTGGCTTAACCAACGAATACTGGCTGAGCTATTACATCGGAAGTACCATTTACGATAAGAAATTTATCTTCCTGCCCGAAAGCATTATCGATTCTAATCTGATTAAAATCCCGCTGGTAAACCGCCCGGGGGTGATGATTAAATAATAGTCCGGAGTCGAAAGTCCGAAGTCCGGAGATAAAAAATCTAAATAGAGCCTGATCAGAAGGCCAAATATGCTAAATAAACAATTCCTTAGTCTTGAGTCAGAAATAGTTAAACAGACTCCAGACTAAGGACTTTAGACTAAGTACTACCCTAAGGTACCTTAACCGCTTGTCTACCCAATAGCTTCCAACCTGTTTTTTCTTTGCTCCAAATTAGCAAAATATACAATTTCACATTTCCAGGTACATTTTTATCATTGGTTTTCGCATTTAAAGTGTGGCGTACTAATGCGGTTTTATTTTGAAGGATAACCTTTTGATCGGTTAAATTGATATCTACAAAATCAGATTCGCCCGACAGCAACGAATGTAAAAACTCTTGTTTTGTCTGGATTTTTCCACTCGAGTGCCCGTAACTTAAATCAGGCAGAATTAATTTATCCAGCGCTAAACTATCTGGCGTAACCATCAAATTGGTTAATTTCGTTACAGCTGCCTCAACTTCAGTTTTTTGAGCGATAGCGAAATGTGCTGTGCCTAAAAGTATAGCAGATAAAACAAATATTTTCTTGATCATAAGGGATTATTTTGGTTAACGGCTGTAAACTTATCCAAAACTGTGGAAAGGAACAAGTTAAGCGCGCTAATTTTCAACATTATTCCATTTAACGTGAATTTTAGTTATTTTTCATTCAAATTACCTAAAATACCTATGGAAAATCCATCTAGTTACCGATCATCATCAAAGAAGAAATTAATCTTCGGCGGCTTGCTCTTAGTTTCAATTGCCGCCATTCTTTTTGTGTATTTTAACAAGAAGAAAAAAACAAACGAAGAAAACCAGGCTTACGCCAAATACATCGAGGCCTATACTTCGGGTACCATTTCGAAAAAAAGTTTTATCCGCGTGCACCTTGCCAATGCGGCAACCGGTATGCAGGACCTCGGCAAAGCCGATTCGCGCGAATTGTTTGATTTCTCTCCCTCTATTTCCGGGAAAGCCTACTGGATTGATCCGCAAACGATAGAATTCAGGCCAGATGAAAACCTCAAACCAGGCAAAAACTACGAAGCCACTTTTAAACTATCAGAAGTTTCGGCTACCGAAAAAGGGCTCGAAGATTTCGATTTTGAGTTTAAAGTAATTACCCCAGGTATTATGCTCTCTCAAAACGGGCTCGTTTCGCAAAACAATACTGCGCTCGATTACATGAAGTTAACGGGAGAAGTAGCCACTGCAGATGTAGAAGAAACCAGTAAAATAGAAAAAACCATTGAGCTCGATTTCGACCAGAAATTAAAGGTGAAATGGCAGCACGATCCGGCTAAAAACACCTCGAAATTTACCATCGACAGCATAAAAAAAACAAGCAATGACCAGACTTTAAAAATAGACTGGAATGGAGATGCCATTGATGCAGACCAAAAAGGAAGCGAAGAAATCAGGGTTCCGGCACTTAACAAATTCGAAATTTTGGATATTAAAGCCATTCAGGGTGAGGAAGATTATGCCCTGGTGCAATTTTCAGAACCTATTGGCGTGGGGCAAGACCTTACCGGTATGATTTCGCTTGGCAATTTAAGCGATTTACGCTACACCATTGATGCCAGTCAGGTTAAAGTTTATGCCGCCGAAGAGTTAAAAGGCAATTATGCCTTAAATGCCAATGCCGGTATCGAAAATATCAACGGCAAAAAACTGACCACAGGTAAAATGGCCAATCTTGTATTTGAAGATAAACTGCCTGCAGTAACCATTGCTGGCGGTGGCTCTATTTTGCCCAATTCGGGCAAGCTGGTTTTACCATTCGAAGCCATTAACCTGAAAGCAGTTGATGTAACTGTAATCAAGATTTACGAAAATAATATCCCGCAGTTTTTCCAAAGCAATAGCTATAAAGATGGCAACGAGTTGCGCAGGGTAGCCAAGCCTATCTTACAGAAAACCGTACGTTTGGATGAAGATAAAGCACTTAACCTGCACAAAAAGAACCGTTTTACCCTCGATCTGGATAAAATGATCCGCACAGAGCCAGGTGCCATGTACCGCGTTACCATTGCTTTCAGGCAGGAATACAATGCCTACAACTGCAAAGCGGGAGAAGAAAAAACTGATGAAGGCGAAGATGGGGCCGAATATGGTGACTACGAAGGTTATGGCGAAAAAATTGATGAAGACGACGATTTCTGGTCGCGCTACAACAACTATTACCCACAAAATTACAGATGGAACGATAAAGACAATCCTTGCACCCCATCATTTTATACCAACCAGCGTTGGGCCAGCAGAAACTTAATTGCATCGAATATTGGTTTGGTTGCCAAACGCGGCAACGACAATTCGATGCTGGTAGTGGCTACCGATTTATTAACTGCAAAACCATTGAGTGGTGTAAATCTGGAGCTGATGGATTACCAGAAACAGATTATTTTCACCACCAAAACAGACGGCGATGGTTTGGCCAGATTTGATTTAAAACGTCAGCCATTTTTACTGATTGCCAAAAACGGCTCTGAACGAGGTTATTTAAAGCTCGATGATGGCAGCTCGCTACCTTTAAGCCGTTTCGACGTTGGCGGCGACGTAGTACAAAGTGGTTTAAAAGGTTTTATTTATGGCGAACGTGGCGTTTGGCGCCCCGGCGATAGCTTATTCGTTTCCTTTGTTTTGGAAGATAAACTGAAGAAACTTCCGGCAAATTATCCGGTAACGATGGAGTTTTACAACCCGAAAGGCCAACTGTATAAACGCCTGATTAATGGCAATCCTTTAAATGGTTTTTACACCTTTAAAACCGCAACCGATAATACAGCGCCAACCGGTAACTGGATGGCGAAAGTAAAAGCTGGCGGAGCTACTTTTACCAAAACGCTTAAAATTGAGACAGTAATGCCTAACCGCCTTAAAATTGATTTCAATGTAGGTAACCGGCCTTATTTAACCAGTGGTACCTCTGCCGCTACCCTATCGGCCAAATGGCTTTTCGGCGCGGTAGCCCAAAACCTGAAAGCCAAAGTTGATGTAAACTTAAATACTACCGAAACCAAATTTAAAGGTTTTGAGGGCTTTAGTTTCGATAACCCAACCGTAAATTTCCAATCGCAGGTTAAAACAATTTTCGAGGGTACCTTAAACCAAAATGGTTCGGCACAGGTAAATACCAATCTCAACGAAAATAATACTGCACCAGGCGTACTACGTGCTAATTTCACCACCAAAGTTTTCGAACCAGGAGGTAATTTCAGCATCGATAATTTCAGTATCCCCTACCATGTTTACAGCAGTTATCTCGGTATCCGTCCGGCAAAAGGCGACCGTTTAAGTGGTATGCTGGTTACCGGGCAGGATCATAAAATAGAAATTGTAAACGTAAATACCGATGGCAAACTACTTAGCGGCAGTAAAACCGTTCAGATTGAATTGTATAAAACGCAATGGCGCTGGTGGTGGGAACAGGATGATCAGTACACTTATGCCAACTTTACCCAAAACCAATACAACAAACTGGTAGAAAGCCATCAGGTTAACCTTACCAATGGCAAAGGAAGCTGGAATTTACGCGTTAATGAACCCGAATGGGGCCGTTACCTCATTTTGGTGCGCGATATTAATGGCGGACATGTTACGGGTAAATCTGTATACGTAGATTGGCCGGGCTGGGCTCAGCGTGAGCAGGGAAGCAATCCAACCGAAGCGTCGATGCTCTCTTTCACCGCCAACAAAGAGAAATTTACAGTGGGTGAAGACATTACCCTTACCATTCCTACCGGGAAAGATGGCAGGGCACTAATTTCGATTGAGAACGGTAGCCGTGTGCTTAAAACCTTTTGGGTAGATACCAAAGCCGGACAAACCCAGTATAAGTTTAAAGCCGAAAAAGAAATGGCACCAAATGTTTTCGCCAACATTACACTATTACAACCGCATGCACAAACAGTAAACGATTTGCCAATCCGCATGTACGGTGCTATTCCACTTTCGGTAGAAGATCCGCAAACCATTTTAAAACCAACCATTAAAATGGCCGATAAAATTAAGCCGGAGACTGAAAATACCATTACCGTTGGTGAGCAAAACGGCAAAGCCATGACTTATACCATTGCTTTGGTTGACGAAGGCTTGCTCGACCTTACCCGTTTTAAAACACCCGATCCGCATGGCGCCTTTTATGCGCGCGAAGGTTTAGGCGTTAAAACCTGGGATCTTTTCGATTACGTCCTGGGGGCTTGGGGTGGAAATTTAGAACGGATTTTAAGTATTGGTGGTGATGGAAGTGTCAATAAAAACCTAAATCCGGCAAAAGCCAACCGCTTTAAAGCTGTTGTTAAATTTATGGGGCCATTTACTATTGGCAAAGGCGAAAGCAAATCCCACAAATTTAAACTGCCACAATACATTGGCTCCGTTAGGGCTATGGTGGTAGCTGGTCAGGATGCGGCCTATGGTTTTGCCGAGAAAGCGGTGCAGGTTAAAAAACCTTTAATGGTGCTGGCTACGTTACCGCGGGTAATTGGTCCGGGCGAAACTTTTACGCTTCCGGTAACGGTTTTTGCTACCGAAGCCAACCTTAAAAATGTTTCGGTACAGCTACAGGCCAGTAATTTAATTGTGCAGGGCAACAACAAACAGCAACTTTACTACAAACAAACGGGCGAACAAATGGCTTATTTTGAGATAAAAGCACCTAATAATGTAGGTATCGCCAAAGTTAAGGTAATTGCAACCAGTGGCGGCGAACGTACCGACTACGATGTGGAAATGGATATCAGAAATCCAAATCCTTACGTAACCAATGTGGTATCGGCCACTGTTCAACCGCATACTAAGTGGGCGGTAAACTACCAACCTATCGGCATGGTGGGTACCAATTCTGGGGCACTCGAAGTTTCATCAATCCCAGCCATTAACCTCAGCAAACGATTGGGGTATCTGATTCAATATCCGCACGGCTGTGTTGAACAGACTACTTCGGGCATTTTCCCGCAATTATACCTCGACAGGCTCAGCGCACTTAACGAACAGCAAAAAGCCACTACAGAGAAAAATATCAAAGCAGGTATTAACAGGCTTAAAGGTTTCCAGACTACTGAAGGTGGCTTGTCGTACTGGCCGGGCGAAGGCAGTGCTGATGAATGGGGAAGCAATTACGCTGGTCACTTTTTAGTTGAAGCGCAAAATGCTGGTTATACATTGCCAGTAGGTTTACTCGAAGATCTTTTGCGTTACCAAAAATCGAAAGCCGCAAACTGGGCACCAAACAGCAATAATTTCTATGGTGGCGATTTATCGCAAGCCTATCGTTTATATATGCTCGCTCTGGCTAAAAAGCCTGAAATGGCAGCCATGAACCGTTTAAAAGCGTTCGAATATTTATCGGTAGCAGCAAAATGGCGTTTGGCAGCAGCTTATAAACTGGCGGGACAAAATGAGGTGGCTCAAAACATGATCAGAAGTTTAGATACTTCAATTGAGGCGTACAAGCAACTGAGCGGCACTTATGGGTCAGATATCCGCGACCAGGCAATGATTTTAGAAACCCTTACCCTTCTCGGGCAAAAAGCCAAAGCAGCAAGTTTACTGCAACCTTTAGCGGCTAAATTGGGCGAAAATACCTGGTACAGCACGCAAACAACCGCCTACAGCTTATTGGCCATAGCTAAATTCTGCGGTACCAACCAGTCGGCCAGTAAATTGCAATACCAGTATGTATTGGATGGTAAAACAGCGCCTGTTAACAGCAATCAGTACATTAGTAGTACGCCTGTAAACTTTAAAGGCAGCACCGCATCGGTTACCAATAATGGTAATAATGTGCTGTTTGTGCGTTTGGTTTTAGCTGGTCAGCCTGTTGCCGGACAGAATAATTTCCTGCCTAACCGACCTGATGTGTTGGATATGAGCGTCACCTACAAACGCTTAAACGGAACCGTAATTGATCCGACTACGATCAAGCAAGGCACCGATTTTTATGCAGAAGTTACGGTTAAAAATCCAGGTAGAATGGGCTTATACGAGCAAATGGCTTTAACACAGATTTTCCCTTCGGGATGGGAGATTATCAATACTCGGGTAAATGACAACCAGAGCATGCTGGCCTCCTCTCCTTTTACTTATCAGGATATTCGCGACGACCGCGTTTTCACTTATTTTAATATCAGAGAAGGCGAGAGTCTGGTTTACAAGGTATTGCTTAATGCTTCATACCTGGGTAAATATTACCTGTCGGCAGTTCAATGCGAAGCCATGTATAACAATGATATTTCGGCAACACAGCCAGGTAAATGGGTAGCGGTGGTGAAGTAGTTTTTATTTAGTGGTTCGTGGCGACACGAACCACTGCTTGAATGCTGAACGCCCCGGTTCGTGTCACCACGAACCGGGATTAAATAATTAGCCAACAGCCATGGACAAATTATTCGAACAGAAAAGAAAAAGTCATATTGAAATTGGTCAAATTTACTTTTGGACAGCTACGATAAACAATTGGCAAAAACTGCTGTTAACTACTGAATTTAAGCAAGTAATATTAAATTCATTTGATTACCTAAGCAGACTAAATAAGATTGATATTTTTGCGTTTGTAATCATGCCTAACCATATCCATACCATTTGGCGAACAAAAGAATTAAATGGAAAAGAAACTGCGCAGGGTTCTTTTTTAAAATATACCGCGCATGAATTTAAAAGATTATTAAATCCGAGCCAGTTATTGAATTATTATGTTAGCGCAGTTAATAAGAATTATGAATTTTGGAGGAGAGATTCACTGGCCATACATTTATATACTCCCGAGGTGGCTTATCAAAAACTTAATTATTTGCACAATAATCCATGCATAGAGTATTGGCAATTAGCAAACGAACCTGAAGATTATGAATACTCATCGGCTTCCTTTTACGAAAAAGATGAAATACGTTATTCATTTTTAAAGGATTTAAGATTGGAGTTTTAATTAAGTATGGTTAGTGAAGACACGAACCACGGCGACAGTTTTAACAGTTGTTAATTATGGTTCGTGAAGACACGAACCATGGCGACAAACACGAACCGACAAATACACATAACAAACAAATGAACAAAATACCAAAAGCATTCCTGATTTCTGATATTGTATTTTTGGCGCTGCTTTTGGTATTTCTTTTTGCTTTGCCTGCAAAGCTTTTTAAAACACCTACCTCTTATGTTATTGAAGCGCGCAATGGTAATTTACTCAGTGCAGCAATAGCCAGCGACGGGCAATGGCGCTTTCCGGTTGCCGATTCGGTACCGATAAAATTTAAGGATTGTATCATTGCTTTTGAAGATAAACGCTTCTATCATCATTTTGGTGTCGATCTATTGGCCATGAGCCGGGCAATGAAGCAAAATTTCAAAGCTAAAAGTGTAGTGAGCGGTGGCAGTACGCTCAGCATGCAGGTAATCCGGCTTTCACGTAAGCAAGATCGAACCATCTGGCAAAAGCTGCTGGAAGTAGTACTGGCTATCCGACTGGAAATTAAATACAACAAAGACGAAATTATTGGCTTGTATGCTGCCAACGCACCTTTTGGCAGTAATGTGGTAGGTTTAGAAGCTGCCAGCTGGCGCTATTATGGTCGCGATGCCAAAACACTTTCCTGGGGCGAAATGGCTACGCTTGCAGTTTTGCCTAATAGCCCATCTCTGGTGCATCCGGGTAAAAATTCCGAAAAACTCATTAAAAAAAGAAACGATTTATTAGATAAGCTGGTCAAACTGAAGTATATCGACCAAACTACGGCTAATTTATCCAAACTCGAACCTGTACCTGGTAAACCTTTACCCCTGCCGCAAAATGCGCCACATTTGTTAAACCGCTTTAAAGCAGAGCAGAAAAACCTTGAAGTAAATTCGACCAGGATCACTTCAACTTTAGATGAAAATATCCAGATTAAGGTAAACGCGATCTTAAAACGGTACAATAACCGCTACCGGGCAAACGATATTAACAATATTTCAGCGTTGATTTTAGATGTCAGAACCCGACAGGTAGTGAGCTACGTAGGCAACATTTATCAGCCCGAAAATGCCGATCTGCAAAGCCATGTGGATATGATTAAAGCATTACGCAGTCCGGGAAGTACTTTGAAACCGCTTTTGTATGCCAGTATGATGAACGATGGTTTTATCCTGCCGCATACTTTAATTGCCGATATCCCTACCCAAATTGCAGGATATTCGCCACAAAATTACGATTTAGGATACGATGGTGCCATCGCTGCTGATAAAGCCCTGAGCCGTTCGCTCAACATTCCGGCGGTTAAAATGCTGCAACAATACAAGTATGAACGTTTTTACGATAAACTCAAAAAAATCGGGATCAGTACGTTAAATCAGCCGGCAGATCATTATGGTTTATCGCTCATTTTGGGTGGTAGCGAGGTAACCATGTGGGACCTGGCCAACACCTACATGGGCATGGCGCGCACTTTAAACCATTTTAACACCTACAAAGGACTATACAATCCTAACGATTACCTGCAGGCCAGCTACATACAGAATGGTAAAAAAGAGGAAGCCGACCATCAGCGCAATTCATTTTTGGATCATGGCGCGATATGGGCCACTTTTAATGCCATGGAAGAGGTAATGCGCCCTGGCGACGAGGGTTTATGGGAGCAATTTTCATCTTCGCAACGCATAGCCTGGAAAACAGGCACCAGTTTTGGCTTCCGCGATGCCTGGGCAGTGGGCTTAACACCCAACTATGTGGTTTGCGTTTGGGTGGGTAATGCAGATGGCGAAGGCAGGCCCGGATTGGTAGGGATTGAGGCTGCCGCCCCTGTAATGTTCGATATTTTCAGGCTGTTGCCTAACGGTAAATGGTTCGAAACACCCACAACAAAATTAAAAAAAATCAAAATCTGCAGGCAAAGTGGCTACAAAGCTGGCGAATATTGCGAAAACGTGGTAGAAGAACTGGTACCTCCCGCAGGCGAAAAAACGGCAGTATGTCCTTATCATAAATTAATACACCTCGATAAAACAGGCGCTTACCGGGTAACCGATTTATGCGAAAGTGTAACCCAAATGCAGCACAAAAGCTGGTTTATTTTACCGCCGGCAATGGAATACTACTATAAAATTAAAAACAGCGATTACAAAATCCTGCCCCCTTTTAAAAGCGGCTGCGATATTTCGGGTGGGAATAGTGTAATGGAACTCATTTACCCCAAAAACAACGCAACGGTTTATATTCCTTTAGAACTGGATGGAACCCGTGGAAAAATTGTGCTTAACGCAGCCCACAGAAACCAAAATGCTAAAATATACTGGCATATTGATAACGAGTACGTAGCAACAACTACCAATTTCCACCAACTGGCCATTAGTCCGCAACCCGGAAAACATACCCTGACTTTGGTTGATGAAAGCGGCGAAAGACTGGTACAGTTTTTTACTGTTTTAGATAAAGAAAAAGCTAAATAGCCTTAATCTTTATAGCGGCAAAACCAAAGCCACGACAAAAACATAACAAACTGATATTAAAAAAGTTATATGCTTTTTCAATACTATTAGCTATATTTATATAGGCGGCGCGAGCCTCCTAAACCAGCCATCCTACTACAGCTATTTAGTATTAACCTAAACCAATTTTGTTATGACCAGTAAATCCGGTTTTACCAAAATGGACATCTCTGAATTTGAAACCTGGATTTCAAATTTAAGGGTAGCCAGAACCATTTTGTATGTTCAGGAGCACCACACCTGGAGCCCCTCTTATGTAAATTTTAAAGGCAACAATCATTTCGACTTACAGCAGGGCATGAAAAGTTATCATGTAAGTCACAACGGCTGGAAAGATACTGGCCAGCATTTTACCACCTTTCCGGATGGCAGTATTTTAACAGGCCGAAGTCTGGAAGATACACCTGCCTGCATTTTAGGTTTTAATTCGAATGCGATATGCATTGAAAACCTCGGAAATTTTGATACAGGCAAAGATACCATGACCGCTGATCATCAAAATACCATTGTTAAGTTAACTGCAGCCTTGTGCAAAAAGTTCGGCATTGCCGTGAACAGCGATAAAGTAGTTTACCACCATTGGTTTAACCTGGTTACCGGCGTTCGGAACAATGGCACAGGCAACAACAAAACCTGCCCCGGCACCAGCTTTTTTGGCGGCAACACGGTAGCCAACTGTAACCAAAATTTCTTACCGCTCGTTAGCGCTGCCTTAAATGGCACAATCCCCCGACCTGCGCAAAATGTAATTAAATATGTAGCGGTTACTGCCGACAGCTTGAACATCAGAGAGGATGCAAATGCCCAGAGTAAAAAAGTAAGCAGTGTAGCCCCGGCAACCTTAGGGGCAGTTTTGCGGGTGTATGAAGAAAAAAACGGCTGGTATAGAATTTCTGGTTCGCAACAGCATTGGGTAAATGGAAGTTACACCAAAACCGTAACCAGGGCCACTGTAAATGCAAGCACTTTAAATGTGAGAAGCGGTCCGGGTACCAGTTTCCCTAAAGTTTCGGCATTAGCTCAAAACCAGGAAGTTTTTATTGTAGAAGAAAGTAATGGCTGGAGTAAAATCAGTTCAGACAATAAATGGGTGAAGAAAGAATTTTTAACTTAATCTGAAACGCTCCATAAACAGATCATTTATAAAGTAACCGGATAGTCTATATTAAAAGCATCCCAAATATAGGCTACCGGATTATCCATTTTTTTAAATCCGTTTTTATTGAGCAGGTCTTTAATTCTTTGAAAATCTGGCTCATTGGCTTCTGTAAACTGAATAATCGAATCCATATCTTCCTGAGTTATCTTTTCGACTGGTGTTTTATAGGTCTGCGGCATCAATTTGTACATGTATCCTACCGTTAATACTTTCTGGATTAATCCATCGCCAGCATGTATCAACCTTAAATAATCGCCCAAATTTTTAGCCACAATAGCAGTCGGCTCACCTGCAGAATCGGCACTAACAATTACAGCGTCATTCCAATCGTTGCTGTTATTTCGATTGTACAATAAAATTAAGGAACCAGATTGGGCGTGCAACAGGTATTTAATTTCCTGTTTTCTGTTCACCCGTTCTTCGTAAAACAAATCTCCTTCACTGTTTCTAAAATAGCCAAATAGCTGGCCATTTTGCTCCAGTAGTTCTGTAAGGGTTTCAAAGGCGCTTTTATCTTTAAATAGTGTTTTTAAATCTTCCATATTTATCCGGTTACAATATTATTTAAAGGTTGGTTAGCAATCTGGCGCTCTCCCTGCGCAATATTTCCCTTAACAAAATTAAACAGTTGTGTTTTATCTGATAAAGCCAACGTTAAGCCGTTCATATTATCGGCATCAACATCACGCCAAACTGTTGCCGGCCCCATACTGGCATTTAAAACATTAGTTCTGATGTGTGCTACATCGGCATTTAGCTCGCTCCTCAGCTCGGCCACAACAATTTGCTGTGCTGCCCTCCGGGTTGGCGTCATACTTAAGCGCGGCTGGGTACGGGTGATGAAGTTTGCTGTATGCGGTGTAGAGCCATAAGTACGGCTTACACCAAAATTATGTCTGTTGCTGTGCAGATTAATGACATAGGCGCCGCTGCAATGGCTGCCATTGGTTAAATTAAAGATTGGATTACCTGACGGGAAAACCGGTTGACCAGTTGCGCCGAAAACCATTTCAGCGGCAGCTTTTAAGGTAGCACACTGCGGCTGATGATCTGGTGTAACGCTATCGTAAGTAGGCGTTGGTACACCGGTATAGGTACCTACAGCACCTTCGTACAGGTATTTCTGCCTGGCATCGGCCAATGTTGCGGTACCCATAATTTGACGCAGAATTTCCATCAGCTCGGTTTCTTTAACCAACAACTGCTGATAATTCGGGTTTTGCTCAATTAAACTTTCGTTTGAGGGATCGTCGGAAAGTGCTTTAACCGCATTGAGTAAAGTTACAATATGGCTATCATAAAGTGCTCTGGCATTATCGGCCAATTGTTTTTTAGCCGCGCCCGGCCCAGTGGTTTCGCCAGCGTATTGCGCTTGTAATTGAGTAATCAGTAAACTTGCCGGACGGGGATTGGCACTGGCCACATAAAGCTGGGCACTTCTGCCTTCCCCCTGATAGTACATTTCATGATGTTCTCCATCTGCCGCCACAAAAGGTCTCCGCCTGTTCCACCAGCCCCGTATAGCATCTACAACAGCTCTGCCGGCATTCATTATCGCACCACCAACCCTGATGGCCTGATCTATCACCCATAAAATTCCGTTATCGATACGTACTTTTACAGCAGTTAAAATTTCTTGCATGCGCGTGGCAATTCTGCCAAAACCGAACTGGTTGGCCAGGAATCCGATCATAATAGGGAGTGAATTGGCTAAAATACCCTCTAAGAAATTAGCCGCCCCGGCAATATTTCCGCGGGCCACATCGGCAAGCATGGTAACATATTGATTAATGATGCGCAGTATAGGCACAAAATATTCGGTAAAGCTTTGGATGGCCCTGTAAACCGCCAAAATACTGTTCACAACAGGCATAATGCCCGAAATATCGAGCATACTCAACAGCCAGGCAGTTGCCTGAGCCATAATTCGTTCGTTAATAAAGGTTACAATATTATTGATTACGGTGTCCCATAAATTACTGAGTTGTTCCTGAATGCGCTCCCATATCGCAGCCGGGCCGCGTTCTACCACGTCGGCAACAAAACTCCAGGCACCCGTAGCCATATCGAGCATTCCGCGTAACCTTTGTGCTCTTTCTTCGCCTATTCTGGTCGCCAGCAAATTGAAAATATTATCGACGGTAATCCCTAAAATTTGCAGTATGAAACTGAAAATTGAGCCGAATGAAAAATCAGTTGGCGGTGTAATACCCATAGCCTGCATTTCGGCGGTTAGCCAATTGACTACGCCCGATAATAAATGGGTACCAATGTTGCCAAAAAACTGGGTAAATCCTTGTTGTAAGCCACTCAATAAATTAATGAAGAAACCAACCGGGTTGCCCAAAATATCGACAACAGCCTGTGATGCGTTGGCGAGTATGGAAACAACCAGTTCAGGCGGTATGCCTACCAGGCTCAGCAATTCCCTGAAAAATGTCCACATAGCACCCGGCAAATTGCCATCTACAAAAACCTGGTACAAAATGGTCATTACAATTTGTTGCGCCCTTGCCCAAACATCACCAATAGCCATAATTTGGTTAAACAAAGGAATCCTGCTCAGGATTTGCTCAATCAGGAAGTCTTTTATCGGTGTTCGGATACATTCGGGAATGAGCATAAAAGGTCCCAGGATAAAATCTCCTGCCCGTCCTGCCAAATCACTCAGTGTATCGACTATTCTTTGCAACGCATTTAATATGGGCTGAATAAAACCTGCCAGATAACCTAAACCGCTGCTTGCCATGTTAAACAGATCAACCACTCCGGTTTGTACCCAGGTGCCTAAACTTAGTGCAGTATCATTTACCCATGCAATTGCAGGCGCTGCTACCGCGAATATCGAACTTGAAGCAACGGAATTATAGAAGCCTGTAATTTGACCTACAAAACCAACCACACTTTCGGCAACCCACAAACCTGCATTAGTAATGCCTTGCTGCACCTCGACAATTTTGGTTTGAACTGCCGGCAAAATCGTATCACGAAGTGAAGCCTGCTGTGCCCGTGCTGCAACTCCCGATCCATCATCGCCCATTGCAGTAGCCATTCCATTTACATCAGCTGCAAAATTAGACACGGTATCGCGAAGGTTCATGATGGCATTGAGCGGCAAAATATCCATCACCCGGGTTGCAATTTGCTGAACAGGCTCAATTACAGGCCTGATCGTTTCCTGGATGGAAGTCCAGGCTTCCTCTGCTTTTCCGGTGATCCATTGAATTACACCATTTGAATTTTCGGCACCTGAACTGTCTGTACCAAATCCCAGTGTCGATTTTACCCAATCCCAGGCCATCGAACCATATTCGCGCACTGGCGATGTCCAATCCCAAATCCGTTGCCCAATATCCTGCATCCAGGCCCATACATCGGCTGCTGTTTGTCCAAGCCAATCTACTACCGGTGCACCAAAAGAAGTCCACAAACCGGAGAAGAACTCGCCAATAGGCCGTACAAAATCGGTTAAACCTGTCCATGCATCGGTAGCGAGCGTAGTAATTACGTTTTTGAGTTCGGTAACTGCGGCCAGTAGCGGTGCACAATCGCCGGCAATTAAGGCCTGCATAATAGCCGAAACCCGCTGGTACAGCATCGAGAATACCGCAATTAAATTGGTTACAAAACTGCCAACTGCAGGAAACCGGTCAAATAGCCTGTTCAGCCCGGCCATGAGTTTTTCGCGCAGGAAGCCTAAAATACCTTTACTGCTAATTTCCCTCAGCACCTGCACAAATTCGGCAGGCGCAATGGTTTCTACAATTTCCCAGGCACTATCGGCCAGCCACTCGCCTAACGACCAGCGTTGCACCTGCTCATCATTGCAGGCACAGCGATTAATCTGCTCAGGTTCTTTTACCACCCGCAGAATTTCCTTGCGTTCTTCCTTCCGCTTTATTTTTTCAGGTTCTACTTTTCGCTGTAATTTTTTATCCTTCTCTTTTGTTTTTCGCTTCACACTTCCGCCCTGCTGGATAGTATGCGTGAGCTCGTGTGCCAAAAGGAATTTCCCTCCTGAGGAATTTGGATTGTACTCGCCCTGGTTGAAATAAATATTATTGCCAACTGTAAATGCCCTTGCGTTGACATGTGCGGTCATTTTCGCGGCATGTGTGTTATCATGAATGCGAACACCGGAAAAATCAGCGCCCATTTTACCACCTAAATCTGCACTTACGTGCCTTGGCAGACTTGTACCGCCTCCTTTTGTGGCAGCTATTCCGGATTGAACGTTGGCAGGTGCAGTTCCACCTGCTGCAAAACTACCGCCAGCTTTGGCTTGCAACACACCGGGCTGATCTATTTCCTTTAATTCTTCTTCTTTACGCGCTATTTTTTCTTTTTGCTCACAGCCTGAACATTTGCGTTGTACTTTCATTTCAGGCGCAGCACTACCTGCCCCAGCCATGGCAAAACCCGCACTGGCCGGCATCCGCATCACCCGCTCCGCAACCTGGTCGGCCTCTTTTTCCTGTGGATCGTTTACAGCACCAACTTTTAGCTTGGCCTGGATACAGCCTGTTCCGGGCCTGTTGTGGGTAACAGACTTCGATTGAGAATTGCTATATGCCATTGCGCTGCCCATGTTTATAATGTTCTGCCTGATTTTTTAAGTTCGCGTTTTATCCCCTCAACAATATCTTTTTGCCTGATTTCTTTTCCACCCGCTTTGAGCATCTGCATGGTGGCATATTGTACCACATTGATGATCACCCCGCCTGTAAGCTCAAATTTTTGAGCAATATCATTCAGATTTACCTTCGTTTCGAGCTGAATCAAAGGCGAAAAGCCCTGCTCCCAAAGTAAAGCCCGCTGACTGGCCTGCGGAATCGGAAATTCGATAACGGATTGAAAGCGGCGTAAAAATGCCTGATCGATATTCTGTTTAAAATTACTGGCCAGAATCACCAGTCCGTTGTGGTCTTCAATCCGTTGAAGCAAATAACTGGTTTCCTGATTGGCATATTTATCGCGGGCATCGCTCACGTTGGTACGCTTGCCAAAAAGGGCATCAGCTTCATCAAAAAACAAGATCCAGCCCTGATTTTCTGCAGCATCAAACACTTTGGACAGGTTTCTGCCCGTTTCGCCAATATATTTACTCACTACCCGGCTTAAATCAATCCGGTAAACAGGTAAATTGTGCTTTTTGCCTAAAACTGCAGCTGCGAGCGATTTTCCGGTGCCAGGCTGACCGTAAAAGAGCGTGCGGAAGCCCGGTTTTATTTTATGTTTGAGCCCGAGGTCGTTCATCATGGTTGTATTGTGCTGCAGCCACGAATCGAGCAGTTCCAAATGCTCGCGAGTATGTTCGGGTAAAACCAGATCTGCGTATTCCATATTGGTTTCGATGAGGTGCGCCGGAAAATCGGCCGAAAACCGGGGTTTGCTCCTTTCACCAGTGGTAAATTCTTCAAACCAATTTTTATTGATGTGCAATGGGATACTCGAAATGGGTTCGCCGGGTGGCAAAGGCTCATATTCAAGCACATTGAGTGCAAAGAGTGGATTTCGGGCATCAAAGAGTTTTAATAAATCGAAACGCAGCATTAGGTTATCGGCAGCCAGCAAAAACAAAAACGTTTCGGCTGTAGGCAAAAACCCGCTGAATACATTGCCTTTTCTACCCCCGAACTCGGTAAATATTTGTCCGGTTTGTGGGTTCTGCACCAAGAATATATCCAGGCATTGTGGTTTTATCTGGGTTACCATGGCCAGAAAAAGTAAAAAACGATCGGCAAATTGAAGCTGATGTTGTATCAGAAAACGGCCATAACTGGAATTTGACTGGCTTAAATCGGGTGGTTGCGCATCAAAAACACTGGTGTCAGCAGCTACGCTCCCCGAATTTATTGCACTACGCAACTGCAACACCTTTTCAAACCAGTTTAATTCGGCCAAAAGTGCATCGGCGTTCGCCTTTAATGTGCTGTTTACCAGTTCAGACTGATTAAATAATTGTTCCATGGTAAGCGTATTATGGATAAAGGCCAGGGTATGGTATCCAGTAAAACATCAAATCCTTTTCTTTCTACATGTACATGATAGTTGTTTGCGCGAAAAATTAAGCTGCCATCCCGTTTCAAAAAAGTTTCTGTGAGGCCTTGTACGCTTGTTGAACCTAATTTTGTCCAATGTTGAATGACCATACTTTTCAGGTTATCACTCCAGCTAAGTTCTTCATCCGTAAAACTTATTTCGTTAAACAAAATGATGGTTTCTGGCTTTGCGCCGCACAATATCTTATTCAAGGCCAATGCGCACTCGTCTTCCGGTAAATCGCCATAAACCAGATAATGCAGGTAAACAATGGCCTTTTGCATGCTAATTTCATCCTTAAACTCCTTTTCGTTTAACAGTTGTAGCGAGTTGAACAAGTTCTTAAAATAAGGATACAGCAAAACCAAACCTGCATTTTCGATTAATACAGAAGCATCGTTATTTACATCCATTTGCTTCTGTCGCTTTGTTTTTTCTTCTGCCGGATTAACAAATACCTCCGTCTCAGTAGGTTCTACCTTAAGCCTGGCAATGGCCGCGTACAATTTATTAATCCGCTTAACCAATTCTGCCTCAGTATGCGTGCTTTCTATTACCGTCAGGGTTAAGGTGAGGCTTTCGAGTATGGCAGGTTTCAAAACAGGCTGCTGCTCAACCAAAGCAAAAAGCCATAGGCCAAAATCTGCATGGTCTGATTCGCTACTTCCTGCTTCCAACTGGCTAAACCAATATTCAACTATTAATTTAAATAATTTATCATTTATATTTGGTTCTAAGCATTTTAAAATATTCAAATCGGTTGTAAACTGGTGAATCTGATAGAAAAATATTTTCCTCCCCACGAGCTGGGTTAAGCGTCTGTAAATGGCAGTCTGATGTTTTACAGCCTTTACAAACTGAGCAAATATTCGGGCATCCGCATTTAAAAGTTGCAACAGGAGAGCCGCAGGTTTAAACGAAGTTGTAGTAGCCAACCACCAGGGTTTTAATCCGGTTTCGCAGTAAAAAGCTAAAGCTTGGTAACCCTCTGCTCCCCTCAGCTGCCCGACTGAAACTGCATTAGCTAATCCTGAATCAGCCGCGTTTATTTTAAGGTGTGTAAGGAAACTATTGAGCTTTTCGCCCTTTACCAAAACTGCATTGATCTCTTGTTGATGGTGCGCCCGCAGATAACGATAAACCTGAATAGTAATCTGTTCTTCAATATCTTGCGCAAGCGTATTTAAACTTAAATTTCCCAGATCGATATTTAGCTGATCGATACGGATGGTGTGGCTAAGGGCAAACTCATCAAAAATAGTCTCAAGCACTTCGGGCAGCCTCGTTTTGCAAAAATGGCTGATTTCGGCCTGCGCCCGTTCCCAATCCTGTTGACTGGCAACAGTGAGTAACATTTTCTGCGATTGGATGAGGTGCTGGTTCATATTGCTTTATCCTAAACTGAAATTCAAAACCACATCTTCATTAACAATTTCAATTTCGCCTTTTCCTCCTCCGTGAGGAGTAATACCTTCCATCACCACGAAATATTTGCCTGGGTTAAGATTGAAACTGTATTTATTGCCTGTAAAGGTATTTTGTTGAATAACTGCACCAGTTGCATCGTTTACCGACACTTTAAACTGCTTGGCGTAGGCTACATTACCACTCAGTTCGTAGGTATCCTGCCCGATTCTGCCAATACCAATAAAGAAAGTAATTTTATCGGTTCCTACTTCTACGCCAGTTTCGTTTTCTATTATGGCATATTCAATTTCGTCGGTAGCCACAATAGATTTCATTGCCCTTGCATTTTTAGCTACCCGATCGGTATCTAAAGTATAAACGAGGATCTGTTTCTTTAAAGTGGGTTTCGGCTCGTAAATCTCCTCTTCGAAAGTTATTTTGCCTAATTCAGGTTCACTTTTTACGATAACACTGTACTCGCCGGAGTGATAAAGGTTATTGAGCACCTGCACCTTTGCCGAATTGATCCGGCTGGGATTATACACCACAAAACGCGAAATAGGCACTACCAATGGGGTAAGTTCTTTATTCCGGTAATCATTGGCGTTACACTCACAGCAAGCATCGTCATCGTACACGGTAAAATCGGCGATTACATTGTTGGCAATATTTTCAAGTCCCTGGTTTCCTATTTTTTCACTTAACTCCTTAAACTGCTGATTAAATTTGGCCTCGAAATCACTTAAATATTTACGTTCTTTTTCACTCTCACCGGGGTATATAATTTCTTCCAGTTCTTCTTCAATTTCCATTTTTTTAGCGAGCATCTTAACCTGAGCTTCGTATTCTTTTAAGGCCTCAGCTTCTTCTTTTTTGGCCTTTTCTATTTCTCCAGTATGCACTTTCCGTCTTTCAGCGAGTTCGTTTTCGGTATTTTTGTTCAGCTCTTTAATTTCTTTGGCTTTATCACCCTCGCTGCTTTTACGCATCAATACAATCCTTTCCTTATATTCTTTTTCAAGTGCTTCGGCTTTAGCACCATCCGTCGGTTTCAGTGCTTTGCGTTTTACTTCCAGTTCGCTTTTAATGGCCGATTCTTCTTTCTTGATTTCGTCTGCGGTGTAAACTTTACGTTTATCAATTTCAGCCAGCTTGATTTCAAGACCTTCGCGCAGTTGAAGCTCCATTTGGTTAAGTTCCTTTTCCTGCTCAAGTATGCGCGCTTGTATGGCCGAAGACCGGGCTTCGTAAGTAGCTTTCAAAGCTTGTTCAGCCACCTTATACTCAGGACTTTCGGCTTTTTTAGCTTTTGCCCTTGCAGCCTGCGGAGCTCTTTCTATCGTTTGATACTCCAGTTCTTTACCGGTATGGTACAGCAGCAGCAGGGTATTGCCTTTATTTACCCCTGCAAGGTGTTCTACAGCCCCCGAGTGACGGATATAATCGAAAAAAGAAAGATTGTTACGCAGGCTTTTATTCCTTTGTAGCCTGATATCAGTTAAAGTGCCCACTGTAATGTAAGGCCTGATCATGAGCACATTAATTACCCGGTGCAATATAGTAGCAGCCATGAGGTAAGGCAGCATCTCTACGTTACCATCCCTATTGATGATACGCACGAGCAGTTTCATCCCGCTAACATAAGTGGTAATTAAAGCGGTATAGGCCGATTTAAAGCGTTGCTCGTCAAAATCAGTAAATTCTAAAACGAGTGTAGCAATTAACTCCTCAATATTATCGTTAAAGCGTGCTACCAAATGTAGTGCATCGCGTTGCAGTTCATCTGCAGTGTTTTCCAGGCGGCCTCTGCTATTGTTTATTTTTGAGTAATTGGCCTGGTTAATGCGCTCGCCCACCATGCCGGCTTTCATAAAAACCTTATTCAGATTGCCAAAGGTGGTTGTTTTTTCTGTAGTAGCACCTGCATCGTTAAAGCTTTCCTTTCCGGCTGCTTTAGCATTAGGAGTCGCCTCTTTTTTGGCATTTACTCCACTCACGGCATCTTTGGCAGCGTCTTTTACATCTTCAAAACGGCCCACCATCTTTTCGGCTACTGTGCTGTATTTACTCAGGTTATTGAGGTAATACAACATCACGTTACGCCAAACCAGGTATTGCGAATCCAAATCAGGGTAGCGGCAAACTGTTTTGACTACACCACCTTCGCCCATAAAAACCGAGCGCACGTTAAATGGCAAATTGAAGCCATGTTGTAATTTTTTGTATTGCGAAACAGCCTCACCTTCGGGTACTGCCAAATGCCCTTCCATCCTGAAAAAACTGGTATCGGAGAAATTGTAGAGCAAAGGTGCTTCTAACTGGCTCATTCCATAGGTTTGCAAACTGAGCGGTGCCTGATAATGGTAACTGAGCGGTTTACCGTTACCACAACCATGACATAAAGATTCGTTCCAGTATTGCTCAAAATCGCCGTTATTTGGATCGAAATAAATGGGTAATGCCCTTTTGCCTATATTTTGCCATTTCTCTTTACTGGGCGTGGCTAAAATACCGCGTTCGCCCTTTTCCAACAGGCTATCAAAATAACCATTGAACATGGTCAGGGTACGGCCAAAAACCGAAACCAGCTTTTTGCTCCAGTCCTTATATTCGTTAAACAAGGGCGAGTATTCAAATTCGTGCCTGAAAACAGAGGGCGGACAGGCTTTGCTGCCCAGCATTAAATGCATCGGATAAGCATCATCATTAGGCAAACAAACGCTGTGCAGGTGCATGGCGATGCAGCGCAACTCCTCATAGGATTTGATGATATCTTCGAAAGCATCGTAAACATATTGAAATCCGTAGGCCTTACCCGCCAGGTATTGTGCCGCAAGGTCAATCAGTTTACTTTCCCAGTTACTGCGGATATTATCGAAATCGACAGCCGGAAAATGACGTCCCAATGCCGGTAATTCTTTGTAAATGATGCTGAGCTGTTTGGTTAATTTATCTAAAACGGCTGCAACCGGACTTAAATAAGCATTTACCAAAGCGGGATAATTAGCTGCCGCTATCCGGGTAATTAAAGCACGGGGATATTCAATCGTTTCTAACTCATAAAGAGCTGGATACAGGGCGCCACCTTTATTATTATTTAAGGTATTAATTCCAACCAGATCGGATCTTTTGATTAATAATTTGCGAATGGTAAAGGTATTTTCCTTACCTAAATCATCGCAACTTTTGCCTAAACAGCTTTTTAAATCGCGGGTTGCCGATTCTAAAAAAAGTACCACTACATAATCGCTCAAAATCAAAGCCGCAGTGATTGGAACAGCACCCATAGCCGTGGCATTTGCGGCAGTAACGAGCTCTATAAGCGGTGCATTATTAAAATAGTTATAATCTAAGCCGTCAGGCAAGGTATAGGTTTTGTAGTGGGTTAAATCGCAATCGCCCAGTGAAATTAAAAAGCCCCACGACGTAACACCAATTCCCTGAGAAAGATGTACAATATTAACGCCATAAGTAGCGTGCAAACCGCAAACAATGCCCCTTCCAATCAATCTAATTCTGGTTAACCTGCTTTCCTGAAACAAAAACTGCTGCGTGGTATTCAGCTGACCTGCCGTAAGTACCTGGTTTTCTTCAAAAACCGTTGTTTTATTAATGAGTTCCATAGCTAGATTAGTTAAAAAATGCCAATGTTAGTTTGATTTAAAATGAGTGGGTTTTTCTGTACTTCGTTTTCATTGCAGCTGTGCAGTTTGCCTGAAGGATAAACGCTTCGTAAATTTTGTAAGATATCGATCAGGTTTTTCAGTGCTTTTACCCTTTCCAAATCGCCTGTGCTGGTGGTATTGATCTGGATTAACCAGTTTTTATAAGCCAGTTCGAACTGAGCCATTTGCAATGGATTTACCCAACATACATTGAGCACCACATGCGCCGGACATTCCTCACGCAAGGTTTTTTCGATAAATGTCCTGAAATTACGGTCTCTGAAACGGTTTGGCCAATAAGGTAAAACGGCTGACATAACAAAACTGTAAGTGTCGGCAATTTTGCATTGCACACAATCTACATCAGTATGGATAGCCAATAACTGATCGAAATCATGTTTCTTGGGCCGCAGTAAAATGTGCTCAATGAGATGTAAACCTTCCCGATCGATAAATACCTTATTAAAGAAACGAACCATATCCAGGCGGGCCAGTTTCTCCATACCAGCCCTAACCACTATGGTTTTGGGGCTTACGGTCTTAATTTCAAAAAGTTTGGTATAACTGATCTTGGGTGCCACAACAAAATCGAGTGGAATGGCCGAAATAATCGTGGTTTTATTATCAGCAAAGCTGATTTGCAAAATCACGAAGTCCATTACCTCAGCCGCAGGCTTAATAAAACTTAATTGATCGCCAGCGCGGAGACGATCGGTTAAATCGATTCCGGTAACCGTTAGCTCGCGACCGTTTTCGTATAAATAGGCCGTAAAGGTTTCGCTAAAGCTTACTTTACCATCCGGGTAATTATTGGGCAGTGTTTCGTTAATTTCAATCTTAATATCCGGTCCCAGTGCTACCGTATTGTTCACGGTGTAAGTACCATTATTAGATAGTGATCCTACAATTTTAACCAATGGCGAAGCGGTACTGTCTTCTATAATTTCGGCCAGCGGACGGTTGTAATTTTTACCCTTATGTTTGCCCATTACATTGCCATAAATGTCGACTATTTCGAAATGGTAGTTTGGATCGTATACCGTTACATTTTCGGGCACAAAACGGTAATAATCTTCGTCGGCCGCGAACCGAATCAGTTTCCAAAGCAAGCTGGCTTCGGTATTTGCAGTTGTTTCGGCAGCGCTGGCACCTTTAACTTCTGGCCCTTCTACTTCACCGGTAAGTATAATTTTACGGCTGGCATCAGGCGCAGGTAAATCAAATAACTGATAACCGATTTTATGTAAGGGAGGTGTGGTAGAACCATCAACGGTGTGCGAAAGGATCTCAAAATAATCTGAAACCGGCAAGGCCAGGTTTTTCCGATTGGCTAAAACAGCATTACATAATTGTTTAGTACACAAATCAATGTGACTAGCAATTAAAGTGTTACTATCAGCAAGATTTAAAGTTGTGTTTTTACTTTTGGCAATTACACGCTCTGCAATTATATCGGCATACAATACAACCTGATGTTTGCCCGCAGCAGTACCGGCTACAATTTTATAATTATTGAGGTGTACAGCAGCGCTTATTAATTCTTCCATACCGGCCCTGGCCAATAACTGATCAGCAAAGCTGTTTACCCCTTCAAAAAGGATTATAGCAGCAACTTTGGTATCGATAGTCCAGCTGGCCGATACCGGCAAAATCCTGAACGACTTGGAAAAATGGAGTTCTTCTGCCTTTTTAGGATCAATACCGAGCAACAAAGCCACCCGTTTTTCGTAACCTGAAACGTTTTGGTAAAACCAGCTGAGTTCGTTTTTGTAATTAAAGGCTTTGCCCCTGTTGCTGCTGATTTCGGGATAGGCATTTAAGAACGAGAGCTTATCTTTAATCAGCTCTGCTCCTGCTTTTTGCCCCTCGTTGGTGTAGGCAATTAAAGCATAATCGCTAAACTGCTCGCAAAAACGCGCTAAAAGGTGATCGAGAAAGCGGTTCTTGCGTTTTTCAAAATCGGCCTGGCTTTCGGTTATCCCCTGTAACTGGGCGGTGTAACCATCAGTAAAAATCTTTTGGCTGCCAGCGTTTGGTACAATATCGGCAAGGCTAGTTGCTCCTTTTAAAGGTTCGCTGAAATAGGTTTTGTTCATCAGCGGTTGCCCAAATTCGTCCAGTTCCTGGTTTAAGCTAAACAGGGCTTTTAACCCGTTTACCTGCTGCAGGTAATTGTACAACAACTGATCGAAAAAGGAGAGAAAACCTTTAAACTGTTTGGCTTGGGTCATTCTCAGGTTTCTTTCGTCATCATTGGTGGGCAAATTGGGTATTCCTTCGCTGCCTACACCATAAACCAGCGGAAAATCTTCCTGTATGGAGGTATAATCGGTTATTTCGCGCCAGTTGCCAATGGGTAAACTTCGGTCTAAAACCGGGTTTACAGGGTAACGCTTGCGCGCGGTAGTCCAAAGTGCTTTATATTTAGCCTCCAAATCATCTTTATCGAATGCAAAAGGTAGCTGGTGTTTGAAAAACGATAAGTTTGATAGCGCGGTAGATAAGCGCGGCACATAAAACTTATCAATAGCTAATGAGAGACACCATTTTACTGTTTTCTGGCTTATGCCATCGCTGCTATCTTCAGGGAAATTGGCCAGTTGTAATCCGCTAACCGACTGAACTACCTTTTTGCCATCGATTTCAACATCCATAATGATGCGGATCAGATCGCTGACATGAATGGTACATTGCTGTGCAGAGGCATTTAGTTCCTCATCATCAATAAAACCATGCTCCAGGGCTGGTCCGTCAAAAATATCTTCGGTTGCTTTACCCCTGGCCACCATATCGGGCAGGCTGTAGAAATAAACATCGGGCGAAAGAAAACGGGCCAGCTGGAAATAAATTTCGGCAGCAACGGTAACCGCATCCACAAAGGGATCAATCTCAATATTGCCGCAAATGGCTATTTCTTCTACCTTTAAAGCTTTGGTGCTTAAATAATCTTCGCAAAGCGGCCGGTTATCGTGCAACCTGTCTGCCGCCTTTTGAATAATGCTTTTTATAATGCCTATTTTGCGTTTGTAACTTTGCAGCAGGCCATTTGGTGCGTTAAAAATGAAATCGTTTAATTGGGTATCAATTTCGCTTAAGCCTGTAATTGCTGTTACAACCCCCGCCACGGTTTTGGTTCCGGCAAGGGTAACATTATGGTCAACTTCGTTGCTATCGATAAGCTTGTAACCGGTTGGCAATTCATCAACCTCAATTTTAAGGCTTTTAATGTGATTGATAATGACCGAATCCTGGCTAAAATCGACTGTCTGATCGTCCCAGCGCGGAAAATGAATGTTGATTTTTATTTCAGCGCCCTCTATCCATGGATCGGGATCAAATTTATTAATAAAAAAAGTACCGGTTATCGCATTTGAATTGAGGTCGCCATAAATGGTCGACTGATCGAACTCGATTAAGAAGTTATGCAATCCTTTCACATAAAAACCGGTTCCATCAGTCGCTGTTGGAAAATAGGACAGCTTTTGCTGCGTTTGATTAACATAGAGCTTTATTTCGGCATCGGTAGCCGGAATGGCCCAGGCATTTTTTATCCCCAGGGTTTCTGTATCAACCTGCACGGCAACATCCAGTAACAGTTTTCTAAAATCTTTGAGCGTAACCGGCGCATTGTGCAACAACTGCCGGGCAGTAAAAAAATTATGAAAATCGACATCAGCTTCGTCAGGGTTGCTGGCCAGTAAATCCTGCATATCGAAGGTTAGCCGGTAACCAAGATCAGTGATTGCATAACACAGCGCTTCTAAGGTGGTTACACCCGGATCGTGCAGGTTATAGTCGGTCCAGTTGCTTTTACTCAAAGTCTGAATCCGGTTTATACCCATTTCCCGCAGTTTATCAAACTGCATGCTTTCCTGCTGTGGCGTGTTTTTCGATATGGTTTTTAAATCGCTCATTTAATTACAACCGCATTCGTTAATGGGAACAAAATCTCCTTTTACATCAATTGTATTGTCGTCACAATCCACACAGTCGCAATCGGGATTGCCGATACCGGCAATGTCGTTTATATTGACGATGGAATGATCGGGGTAAGCTGTTAAAATACTCGCTGCCGTAGCGGTTTCTGCCGTATCTAAATCCTTTGCCGATACATCTTCCAAACCGACAGGCCTAAAAAGGTACATTTTAACGCAGGTGATATAATCGACATAGGCCAGTTTTTCGAGCTGATAGATAATGGTCGATTTTTCTATTTTGCCCCCAAACTCCATTTGTGTGGCTGCATTACTGGTCCATGGGGCTAAAAGTGTTTTTAGAGCGTTTTTAAGCTGAGGGAGATAAATATTTTCTTCGTAACCTTCCCTAAGTTTAACATGAAAATGAAGCTTAATTTCTTCGAAAATGGGATTCTGCACATGTAGCTTCGCAAAAGCCGAATTGGTTTTGGTTAGGTAAGTTTTAATCTGCTCAAGGGTATTTTTAGCCACCTTAGGCTGCAAAGGGTTAGGCGCATTGCTGATGGCAATATCGGGCACTGCAATAATGGTTACCTCGCCGGGCGACAAAGCGTTATAACTGCTTACGTTGCCGTTGTAAAAAGTGTGGTTAATACATTTAGTGGTATAAACATCCGGAAATTGTGCCAAAATAAGGTGTTCGTAATCCCACAGGGTGATAGCTCTTCGCTTGTGCCTTAAAATTTCGCTTACGCGCAAGTGGTAATCGTTGGCACTTTCAGTTGCCTTGCCGTCAAAGGATCCGTAAGGTTGCGCCACTTTTTTGATGGCATTATCGGCTGCTTTTAATTTGGAAATCAAGCCCGCAGCAATGGCTATATTTTCGGGCACAACATCATCATAAACAGCAAATTGTGCTTCTGCAGCTTGAGCAGTAATTGAAATAATATCGCACACTGCAGCTGCGTTGATAGTTACTGCAGCCCTGATCCACAGCAGACCATTGGCTAATAGCGTATTATCCGTATTTACAGTTTTAGGGATATTTAAAGTCACAATACCAGTGGTTAACAAACCGTTGGTCTGCTCTCTTAATATATTTATTTTTTCAAACTCAATCCATCTATTATGCTGAAGATAGGCCCATTTGATCACAGCTTTATCGAAATCGGGGTTGGCACTTCCCTCACTCACCTTAAACAATAGGCTTAAATTTTGAGGAACAACAGCATTTGTTAAACCAATGTACAACTCCCCTTCATTGCCTTGTTGCGGCAATAAATACACTGTGCCATGTGTGTAAGGATGAACTTCTGCCTGTCCAAAAGGTGCAAGGTTATAAAATTGATGTATTCGGTTATTATAAGCCGATTGCGTAGCTCCCACTCCCAGTGCAATGGTTTCGCTGCAAGTATAATCTATTGTTAAATTGGTGATTACAGGCAAATAAGGTGCATTGGGTAAGTTTGCATTACTTGTTCCTTTGTTAATCACAGCCCTGCTAAATGCGATCGGAAAATCGGTTTGTCCGAATTTACCACCTGTAAGTTGAAGTTTAATGTAACCATCTGCAGCATCTAAATTGTAGGTTTCGTTAAAATCGAGATTATAATTGGCTTTTATTGAAGATGGAATACCAAAACTTGATGAAAAACCTGAGGCTGGTGCTACCGTATCATCATCACCAAACAGATAACCATTTCCTAAAATAAACATGAAACCTGGTGTACTTACTCCGTTTATGGTTTGTGTAATCGGTATAGTTATAGATTCTTCAGTTTCAATCCAGCTACGCTGAGATAGGTAAGACAGTTTTATTTTAAAATCGGTGTTGCTTACGTAGGTATCTCCATTAGCTGTATAATAATTATAGTAATTTGTAAAACTGGTTGCGGGCAAACCCAAAAACTCAAAATTTAATTTAAATGAGGCTAATTTTTGCTGAAAAATTTCTTTACTTCCAATGTAAAAATTGCTACCAACAGTTGGTGTAGCACCAAAAATTTCCATGGGTTTTGCAGGATCGAGCTTGCCGAGATTATTTTGAACCGTTAAATTTTTAACACCTGTTACGGCAGTGTTTATATTGATTTGATTAACAGCGGCTCCATTTAAAAGATTGTACAAATTAGGTGCAGAAACAATTTCTACTTTTAATACGGGAAAGGGTGTTCTGAAATCGTTTTGATGGATTTTTTGATTGTAATCTACAAATTTAGGTTGCGAAGCATCAGCATCAATCACAATTTTTAGCTGGTTATTGGTAAATCCAACTGAAGTAACAGCTAAATTAAGCCAGGCTTTTTCGGAGCTTATACTTACTTTAAAATTTGAAGGAGTTAAAGCAACGGTGCCAATATTTACATTATAAACAATTTGAAGTGTAATATTCCTTATCCCTTCTGACATGCGGAACAAGGGCGAACTGATGGCAAAACCAATATTTGCCAAATCTCTGCTGGTATTCCCAAATATATCCCAACTACCGTCCTGGTTGGTAATTTCGGCACCTTTACCATCACTTGAATTGGCTATGGGTGAAGCATAAATTTTAGTTTTTTCACTTTGATCGACCAGAATAGACTGAATGCTGGCCACCTGCGCATGGCTGAAACTGAAATCAGACAACAGCTTATAAAACTGCTCCTGCTTTTTACTATTCTTTCCAGCCTTAAATTCGGTTTCATCATTTAAAACATACTGTGAAATGTGTTTGGCCAGTTCAATAATGAGGTAAACTTTATCGGGTTGGGCATCCTTCTTCTCAAAGCCCAGTACGGTTTCGAAAAAATAATCGAGGTGTTTGCCGGTAAATTCGTTCAGGTCTTTTTGAGCAATGGCATACAGTTCGAGAAAAGAATCGAAAAGCGCCAGATGCGGTTCGGAAGTACCATCTTCCTTAACCGAATTCATATCAAAAACGCTTTGCCAGTTGGCTTTTTTCTCCAGCCCATCGTAATAATAGTAATTGATGTAGGCTGCCAAATTATCGCAAAACTGATAAAGGCTTTTTTTATCTCTTTCATCAATGGCAACAAAAGATGCATCCAAGGCCTTTGGCAAGCGGTTTAAACGGTTTGTTCCGTTTCTTGGGGCATTATTTTTGTTGCAGTTGCTACTCATTTTGTTAAATGTTTGTGCCTTCGGTTAAATAATAAGGATAAACAATATTGTTACGGGTATTGGTGCTCCTAACGGTGTATTCTACCACCAGGTTGATAATTCCTTGTTCGTCATTTTTAAAAACATCGAGCTTATCGAGCTTAATGCGGGGTTCGTAATAAATAATGGCCCTGCGGATCCGTTCGGTAATCCGCGTAACCAGCGTTACATTCAGGGGTTCGAAAATCATATCTTCTACATTGCAGCCATATTCGGCCTGCATTACCCTTTCGCCAACAGTGGTACCGAACAAAATTTCGAGGCTCTGGTTAATATCAGTCACCTCACTTACCATTTGGGTAGCAAAAGCCGCTGTACCCTGGTATTTGGTTATAACAGGTGGAAAAGCCCATCCTTTGCCTAAAAAATTGTTCTCTGTATCCATTTTCAACCTATTGTAACTGTCGGACATCCTACTACTGCGCTTGCGCCACAAATGCAACTATCGCCTGTTCTTACGGCAGGCATCCCGCCAATAAACACGGTACTACTGCCAGCCGGAAAAGCACTAACGGTTGGCTGGTGACTATTAGGCGGCAGCACACAAACGTGATTATCGCCCACTACGCTGGCCGGCATCCCGCCAATTAAAACGGTGGCTACACCCGGCCCCACAATGGTTCCGCCATGGTTGGTGGTATCGGTAACTCTTGCTGCGTTTGCCATTGTATTAATTGATTTGTACCATGCTTCCTTTAATTTTTGTAATGGCCGATGAGCTCACTTCAGTACCTGCACTGCCACTTAATTTTAACTGAGCATTGGCTGTAGCGGTAATATTAGTCCCATCAACTTTTATATCGCCCGATGCTTTGAGCGTCAGGTCTTTTATACTTTCTATTTTTATCCCGTCCTGCCCCATTTCAATTTTATTACCGTTCATATCCTGAATGGCAATCTGCTTCTGATCTTCATCCATTGTAATCACATTACCACCGGGGGTTTCAATTTTGATAATTTTCTTTTCGTCATCAAAAAGCACCTGAAGCTTGGAACGGGTAGATAATCCCTTTAAATAATTATCGTCTTTAGCCTCTAAATGAGGCGGAAATGCGCTGCTGTATAACCTGCCAAGTATTACTGCATCACGCGGATCATCGTTGATAAAGCCAACAATTACTTCATCATCTTTTTCGGGGTTCCACACCCAACCGTGGTCTTTGCCGGCATCAACACTGGCTAGCCTGGCCCAAATGCCATCACTGTCTTTTTCTACGGTTGGCAAACGCACCCTGATCCTGTTTTCGCCATCGGGATCATTTTCCAGCTGGGTTACGATACCGATTTGCAAACCATTTACCGGCGGAATAATACCTGTGGCTGGTTTTTCTACAATGTCATCGAAATTATAACTGTGCAGGGTTTTATCGAGGCCAAACTGTACATGACTGTACCAGGCAGCTTCGCCCGAGTAGGAATGTACTACGCCGGTTACCAGACATTTGCCACTAAACCGCTCGCCCATCCCTTGCAATTCTACTATAATTCCGGGTTTTAGTTTGTTATCGCCCTGCACCCTGAAATTACCGATTACCCGGTTTAAGCGGCTTCTGAACAGTTGTGCACTGGCCCATTCTGCCGATTCCTGCTCCGCTACATTACCCGAATGGTACAGGCCGTTATCTTCCCAACCCAATACCCCGGCCAGGTCATCGCCCGAAATGTTGCCCTGCTGTGGTAAAGATTTAGCTGTTGAGGTCCCTTCTTTTACTTCCTGATTGGTGTAGCTCCAGTTTTTGGTAATTACCTGCGGATATTGCGTACGGGCATCCATCTGGGCTTCAAAATCATAAATATCGGTACCGTAGGTATAAGTGGCGGCACTTTGCTGGCTGGCATCGGGCTGTCCTATTTTCAGTTTTCCCTCTTCTGTAATTACCAACGCACTGTTTAATTCTGCACGGGTAACTATAAAATCCCAATTGCTGCAGTTAAATTGCACCAGTTGTTTATGTTGTAAATTAAGCCCATCAATATCTGCACTAATGCTGCTTTGCCCTACCAAATCAGTTATAGCATCATTGTCGGTAGTATCTTCCCATATTTTGTTTTTACGGCCGGCAGTTAGTTTAATAGCTTTATCGCGGCATTCAATCTCCATCTGGCTGCCTTCTTCATTGGCTTTAATGGTTTGACTGATAATGAGCCCCGAAAACAGGGTTTCATTTTCGCCGTTATAGCCGGCAGCAATTGTAATTTCGGCTCCGGGAATAAAATCGCTGCCATTGCTGAGCTCAAAATTCTGAGCAGCTGCACTGCCATCCATTACCACTACCCTGGCTTTGGGGATAGCATTAACCACATTGGTAACCACGATTTCCAAAATACCAACGGCATCAGACAAGGCTTGTCCGTTAATGGTAATGCTGAAGCTCTGTGGTCCTGAAGGGGCTGGCATAACTGGTTATTTTGCTAATGGTGGAAACGAAATGTTTTGTCCTTGTTTCAATTTTCTAAAATTATTCAGCTGGTTGGCCCTGGCCACTTCTAAATAATATTTATCGGTTTTATAGATATTATAGGTCATTAGCGGCAGCGAATTATCGCCCTCAACTTTGCGATAATGGGTTAAATCGGGCGAACTGCGCCGTTGTTCGTTCGATTGTTCAGTAAGGGAAGTATAACTGGTAAAAGTACAGTCGGTTTTGGCCCTTAAGGGTTTACCACTATTATCGAACAGCGTGTAGGTAACTTTAACGGCAGTAAGCATGCCCTGAAAGGTAAGCTCGCCCCAATGTATCTTTAAAAAATTAGGCTGGTGCGTGTCTTCCTTAATTTTAAAACAGCTTTCAATAAACTGGTCGATAACTTTATGCACGGTTTTATCGCGCTGCACATCGGCCTGAAAGGTAGAGCTGCCCGAATAAGAGGCTGAAGTGGCATCCCAAAGCAGGTCTAAACTCAGCTCTTTGCCTCTCGACGATTTAAACTCACCCACCCCATCGGCTGCATTTACAGGCGCATCGTTATCCAGTTCATTTTTATAATCGATAAAATAGGTATTGGGATTGTACAATACTTTAAAGGTTTCGATCGGTGAACCGGAAAAGTTGTTATCAGAATAAACATCAATTACGAGTTTTTCTAAATTACCCAATCTATCGTGAAGCTGACTTAAAGCCATAGTTACCTCTCATTCTTATTTTTGATCTGTAAACGCAACTCTTCCAACGCCTTTTTCATTTTTTTATCAGTTGCCGTTTGGCCGGTTTGGCTTGGCGGCGTTGTACCTGCAACATGGTTGGTTACGGTAGCGGTAATGTTCAATTCTCTGATTTCTACTGGCATAAGGCATTGTGTTAAAAAACTTCTATCAGCCTGAAATACTGGTGTGCAAACTCTATACTTTCTATTACCAAACCATTTTGCTGTGCATTAAATCCCTCAACCGACCATTTTACAGGATAGGCGTTAACAAAGTTCCAGGCTTGTAAAGGCACGTGTTTGTCGTTCAGCAAAATCAGCGTAATATCTTTCGGGTTAAATGTAAATGCCTCTACCGATTCTTTAAACCATTGCATTGCCGCCGAACCAATTAACAGACCCCGTTTAAGCGTCAGGTTGCTGTAGGTTACGGCTGTTGGCAATTTATGTGCAAAGCGGTTTTCGCCCCCTTCTTTATATTCTTCGGTCGAAATATTAGTTTCGAACCCCGTAGCATCAGTAAAGCCAATATCGGCCAGTCCTTCATACTGCGGGAATAATCCTTCTATCCGGAGCAAAAAATGGAAACCAACTGGCGGATTTACAGCTTGCATAACCTTTAGGTAAATTCGATGCTTAAACCTTCGTGTGCCAACTCAACGGTTTCTATGGCCACTTCGTTACCGGTGGAGTTTAGTGTTGGTCCATCTACTTTTGAAGGCCAGGCACCACGCACTTTCCACACCACCACAGGCTCATGACTTTCGTTAAGCAAACTAATGGTCAGGTCGCGGCGTTCGATTTTATTCAAACTCACGGTATTAAACCACTGAAAAAGCTCGTTGTCGCCCTTGGTAATGCCTCTTTTCATCGAAATGGCCGAGTATTGCTGCATTCCGGGCATTTTGGTTACATGGTATTCGGGCGAGTTTCCTTCCCGATAATCAATCGACTGGGTTTCTACCGTTAAACCGCTAACCTCTGTAAAACCAATTCGCGAGCCGCCCCATTCCACCTGAAAGTGAAACACCGGCAATGGATAAGTATTTGCCATAATTTATAGTTTTAGGATGAATTATTCTTGTAGTTTATGCGAAAATTTAAGAATGATAAACTCTGCCGGGCGAACAGCCGCCATGCCAATTTCGACATTCATGCGTCCTTCCAGAATATCAAGTGCAGTCATGGTAACGCCCAATCCAATGCGCACAAAGTACGCATCGTCGGGTTTAGCGCCCTGCAAGGCCCCCTGCCGCCAGAGCTGGTTTAAAAAGTTCTCGCACATGGCTTTTACACGCAGCCAGGTGTTGGCATCGTTGGGTTCGAAAACCACAAATTCAGTGGCTTTTTTAACGCTTTCTTCTACAAAATTATAAAAGCGCCTTACCGAAATGTACCGCCATTCGTTATCGTTGCCGGCCAGGGTACGTGCCCCCCAAACCAATGTACCTTTGCCCGTAAAAAAGCGGATTACATTGATGGATTTACCCGTTGTAGGATCGACATTTAAGGTTTCCTGCTGTTGGGCGGTAACTTTTAAAGTTGGGCCCGTTACGAGTTTCACACTTTCGTTGGCAGGAGCTTTCCAAACCCCACGGTTATTGTCAACCCGGGCCATAATACCGGCAACAGCACCTGATGGTGGCAAATCGATTACGCTTTTATCCATCTCATTTACCAATGCCCGGTAAGTACTTAAATCAATGGCTTTAATGGCTTCGAGACTTGCGCCATTGTATGGTCCATCGGCTCCGTTTACCTGGTGTTTTACCACCACTTTATCATTGTAGGCATAACTGAGCGTGCTCTGTAGCCAAGGGTAATATACTGCGCCATATTTAAGGTAATCCATGCTTACATCGTCGCGCACAATTCCGGCATCGTCAAAAGGCGAATCCGATAGCACCCAGGCATCGAAAATAGCAATCCGGTCCTGCAGTTTGGCACATTGCGCCAGGGCATAATCGTAAACATCTTTATAGCCCGACTTACTACTGCTAAAAGAGGTGTGCCTGTCGGTGAGTACCAGCATGGTGGGTTCATCTACCTTCGCAATTGCATCTAAACCTGCTTTGGCAGTATCGTTTGTAATGGTGGTGGCATAATCTCCGCTCGATACGATGTAGCATGGCCCGCCGCCATTGGCAAAAAACAGCTGAATGGCATAGTACAGATAGGTGCCCTTTACCGCACTCTTTTTAGCCTCGCAGGTAATTACCCGTTTTACCACCTTGCCACCAACTTCGGTATCGGTAATGGTTGGGATTCCGGTACCATCAAAAACAGCAGTTTCAGGATTGGCACCACCAAAATATTTTTGATAATCGAGAAATGAGGTAATCCGGATGGGGGTTGGCAACTTGGTTCCGGCCGCGGGTAAAATATCGTTCCCGTTTTCATCTTTGGCAAATTGGGTACGCCCAATAAACGCAGGAATAGCCGTTTCAACAGGTGCTATAGATGCCGGCAGTTTACTTATTTCCTCAATGTAAACGCCTGGGGTTTTATAATTCGTTGCCATAATTTAAGATTTTGCTAATAGGTGAGAAAATTTAAGAACGATAAACTCTGCAGGCCTTACCGCTGCCATGCCGATTTCGATAATCAGCCTGCCTTCTAAAATATCGAGGGCAGTCATGGTAATGCCGAGGCCTACATTTACGAAAAAGGCATCCTCTGCTTTGGCCCCTGCCAGGGCCCCTTGCCGCCACAGCTGATTTAAGAAGTTCTGGCACATGGTTTTTACGCGCATCCAGGTTTTGGCATCATTGGGTTCGAAAACCACAAACTCAGTTGCTTTTTTTACCGATTCCTCAACCATGATAAAAAGTCGCCTAACCGGTACGTAGCGCCATTCGTTATCATTACCGGCCAGGGTACGTGCACCCCAAACCAGGGTTCCTTTACCGGCAAACTTGCGGATCACATTGATGCTCTTGCCTGATGTGGCATCCACATTGAGGTAATCCTGTTCCTCATCGCTAACAGCGATTAAAGGTTTATCTACCGTTAGCAGACTTACATTGGCCGGTGCTTTCCAAACGCCACGGGTACTATCTACACGGGCCATAATACCGGCAACTGTTCCTGATGGATAAAGCGGAACGGTAAAAGCATCAAGTGAGGCTTTAATCTGGTTGAAAAGGGCAAAATCGTTACTATCGAAACCGCCGGTTAAAATCGGATTGCTTAAAGTAATATTGGGCGCACTGCCTTTCGGGTCGTAAACAATAGAAATGGCATTTCCAGCGCTCCCGGCAGTTTTAGCCTGTACGGTTAATACAGCTGCATTAGGAGTAGTATCTACCAATGCGGACAGATCGCTATTGGCTGCAATTGCCGCTTTTAATGCTGCTGCCGCTGCTGTAGTATCGGCCCCGATGGCAACGCCACCCGCGCCAAAAGTAAAACTAAAACCTGCAATGGCAATCGAATGCCCGCTAATTGAGGTACTGCCAAAAGTAATGGTAGCCGAGGCTTTTACTGGTGCAACAGGCGCTGCAGTATCAATAATTTTAGTAATCGCTTTTTTGTTGTTGCCTGCTTTTTTATAAATACCTGCATTGGCTCCCGTACGGTTATCGGCCGCGATTTTAATATTGTCGTCGGTTACCCGGTTATAACTTGCCCCGGTTTGCACCTGCGGATAATAAACAGCACCATATTTCAGGTTATCGGCACTCACCAGATCGTTCCTGATTTTATCGGCTACTAGATAAGGTGTTGCCTGACCCATTTGAGGGGCATCGAGCACTGCAAAACGATCTTGCAGTTTGGCGCATTGTGCAAGCATGGCATCGTTTAGCTCTTTAATATCCGAACTGCCGGTTAAGGTAGTGCTTTCAGGGATGAGCAAAAGCGTAATTTCATCTTCGCGCTCGCAGGCCTGCAAACCGGCTTTTAACGCTGCTTTAGTTAACGCAGGCGTATCAGTGAAAGTGCCTACAGAAACGATCCAGCAGGGACCACCACCATTTTCGTAAAACATTTTAACATGGTAATACAAAACGTAACCCGAAGCCCCTGAAGCAGTAGTGGTGACGGTCACATCAATTTTAGGCGTTAACTTATCCTTTTCAGGCTCGTTAATGGTTACTTCCACTACTTCGGGAAAGGCGCCGCCAAAGCTTGCCTCAAATTCTAACAGCGAAGTAATGCGCACCGGTGTGTTGATGGCAAAAGCCACGCCGTTCTTTTCCCGCTTTGCGGTATAACCGATAAAGCCTGGGATAGCGGTCTCAACCTGTGCAATGGAAGGTGGTATTGTCGAAATCTCTTCAACGTATACGCCTGGATGTTTATATGTTAGCGCCATATCGAAATGAATTATTTTTTAAACATATACATATACTTTACTCTCCTCACCCACTTGTTTTTCGGGCATAGGATTGGGCAAATTCTTCGTTAAAACTACCTCTGCTCCGCCATCTTTCTTACTCAGTTGCAAGCCAAGCTTAACCTGCTGAAAAAAAGGGATCTTTACGTTACTTTTAAAAAGCAATATTTCGGCAGCAGCGATTTTATTGATCGGATCGGGATCGTTTGGCGGCACCGGATTACCCGCAAAAGTGTATTTAGCATATACCGGGTTACCGTTAGGGGTGCCATCTAAGCTTTTATCCTTTACCAACAAATCAAAATCATCTAAATCGATACCGCTCTGGTTAATTACATAATATTTCCAAATGGTTGATTTTCGCAGGAAACTGATTAAAAACGGTGTTTCGGTAACCACAGCTGTACTGGCTGGCAAGTTAATATCGAGTACACCAAAAAGCGATTGCGTGCTTAAGCTGTTGCTTTTAAAAATCTTATAAGTGAGTAAATCGTTACCGGTATCGGCAGCATTTTTAATTGAAATGGTGTACAACCCATCAGCCAGTTTACTCAGATTCAATAGTTTTTCGAAAACATTGCTGCTGTTGAGTTTAACTTTATACGGCCCGTTAACCGGTAAACCTGCAGTGTCATAGTCGATTACCAGATTGTTTTCGGTCGCCGAATTTACCCTCAAGGTAACCTCCGCATTTACTGCCGGAAGCGTAAAACTTAAAGCCATTAAATCGCCTGCAATGCCGTCAATAATCTGGTATCCGAGCGCAGCATTAAGCGCGTTATTCGAAAAATAAATCTTTTTATTGCCTAAAAATCCTTTAGCTGGCGCGGTTTCGTTTAACTGGGTTATTGCAAAAAATTTGGCTGCATCGTTTAAACTGATCCCGAATTGCAAATTGGTGTCTAAAAGCTCAATTTTGTTTTTAAAATCGGCACCAACTTCGGTAATCAGATTAAAACCCGTGGCAAAAGCCCTGAACAGCCAGCGCTGGTTGCGTATGGTTTTGAGTGTTTCTGCACCGGGAAGGAAAACCAGATGATTGCACAAATTATCTTCATAGTAATTGTGTTGTACATGAACAGAAAATAATTTGCGGTAAGCTGTCATAACCTGGTTTTTGTATTGATTAGAATATTTTCCACTAATCCATCCGGCACCAACTGCACATTTTCCTGCACGGTAATCATTCTGATTTTATATAAAACAGATGGCAGATAACTGTGGCCAATAATGCTCCAGAAATGATTCATCTGCTCAAAATTGAAACTAAAAAGTTCGGCACTTAAGCGTTCTATATTTTTATCGATAGTGGCAAGCAAGGGTGAATTGGCTTGCGTAAACACATTCTTACCCTGAAAAAAAGCAATTACCTGCGAGAGTCTTTTTAAGCCTTCGAGATAATCCAGCGTTGGCGATTCGGTGCCGGCACTGGTAAAGTTGGCCGATATGAGTACGTACAGGTTGAGGTAAATATCGGGGTTACGGGTTTCGATATCACCAAACATATTCTTCACGGTAACCCTTTGATCTTTCAAAGCCCTGTCCTCTTCAATGTTCATCAAAGTGATGCCCATTGTTTTATCGGGTATGGCTAGTTTACCATCCAAAACGATGCTGCTTACCACAATAAATTCATCATCGGTGGTATTGGCAACATGGTTGAGGTAACCATTAATTTCCTTCGAAAAAAAATCTAGTGCTGCGTTAATCATAGATAAAAATTCTGTTCAGATTTATTTGGTAATCAAACGATTAACATAAACTTAAAGCCGAAAACTCCTATAGTTATTAACAATTTTAAAAAAAGTTATTAACATTTTTGGCTACGCAAAAAACAACTACCAGGAATAAACAGAGAAGGTTTTTAGGCAAAATTAAACGACTGAACACTTAGTTTTTAACATACTAAAAATCAAGTTGTTAAAAATAAACAAAGCAAAAAAATCCATTTCTTTCAGAAACGGATTCCCTTTTTAAAAAAAACTGCGTTAAAACAGGGCTAAAACCGCCTAAAAAGCGTACAAACGCCCTTTTAAACCGTATTATTAATGATACTTCGCCATTTTTTTGGCAGGATGCTAAAACAAAAACAGCGTCTGTATTTTTTTACAAAAGCCATTCAATTGAATAAATAAAAATTTCAGCAACGGAGCTTATGCCTGTAAGGGTTTTTGAGTTTAAACCGCTGTACGTTTTACCACCAGTTCGCGTACCACCGTACCGTACACAATCAGGTATTGGGCAATCATATAAGTAGCCATAATCAATACCCCCCCTTGTGGAATGGTCTGTGTAAATTTATTGATGGCCAGCACACTATCCGACAGGAGAAAGAACAGTGCCCCGTATAAAATGAGTTTAAAACTAAAAATATTCACCTTTCCGTAGCGATTTACCGCCATAAGTGCCATTACCGTAATAATAATGGCATACATTAATACCGGAAACTGCATTACGCCCAATTTGGGCTGCAAATAGAAGAACAAACCAGAACAAAAGATGGCAAATACGCCTACAATCCATAAAAAATAAGGTGTTCTGTGCTTGGGGTTCGACCTGTGATCTAAAGTAAAAGCCCTGATGTAAAAGATATGGCAAAGCAGAAAGGCAATCAATCCGTAGATAAAGAATGTTGGCCGGCCTGCTTGCAGCATCAACAGCACATCGCCCGCCAATGCAAATATCAATCCGGTGAAAATACGTTTATGAAATCTTCCCTTCAGGTTAGTACTGCTGTAAAGCCAAGCCATTAAACTCATGACAATTAAGGGCTTTGAAAACTGAAGGAGGAACATATTGCCTGCTGTTTCCGCATACAATTGAACAATAAATACGATGGCAAAAATGAAAGAGAATAGTTTAGTTTTCATCGGTGTTGGGATTTGCCTTTTGCAAATTAAAGAACCAAATTACGGATATTAACTGAATGGCCACAAAAATTACCTGATATCCGACCGGGAATTTTAATAATAATACCAGCAATATGCCAAGCAATAGCCTGAAATATTCGAATTTAACCAGCCAGGCTTTCCCCTCAAGCAGTGCGCCACAGGCAATTAAGGTTAACAGCGTAAATACGGTCCCCGATATTAAGGCTGTTGTTTCCATTTTATGATAGGAAAATAAAATTGCTGATCCGGCAGCTAAAGCCACAATAAACTGTACCAAAACATAACCGGTAAGTTTCGATTGATAAGCCGGATCATATTTGTGGTAGCGATCTACATCAATTTCGGGTGCATGCTGAAAACCACCCAAATGCTCGGGAAACCAGCCCGGAGGTTTCAGAAAGACTTTAATCTTATCCGTTATTTTGGGCGATTGCCTGGCGGTTTTAACTAAATCGTCCCAATAATGCAGGTTGGCCCAAACTGGGTTCCAGCTGGCCAGCGGCTTGGTAATGCCGTAATAAACTTCTTCTTCTTCCCGCTGAAAGGTACCAAATAGCCTGTCCCAGATAATTAATGTACCCGCATGGTTTTTATCGATGTATTTGGGATTAGAGCCATGATGCACCCGGTGATGCGACGGTGTATTCAAAATATATTCTAAAAAGCCCATACTTTTAATGGCCCGCGTATGGATCCAGAACTGGTATAAGGTATTGAAAGAACTTAAGGTTAAAAACATAATCGGATCAAAGCCTACAAAAGCCAGCGGCAGGTAAAATACCCAGCTAAACCAGCCCTGAAACCAGCTTTGGCGCAGAGCGACAGTTAAATTATACTCTTCTGATTGATGGTGTACAATGTGGGCAGCCCAAAGCGCATTCACCTCATGACTCATCCGGTGAAACCAATAATAGAAAAAATCGACACCAATAAATAAGAGGATCCACACCCAAATGGTTTTGGGCAGTTCGAAAAAGCGCCAATGTTCAAAAATGTATTTATAACCAAAAAACAACGCGGTTTTCATAAATATTCCGGTAAGCTGTTGCCCTATCCCCTGACTCAAATTGGCAATACTATCATTTAGCCGATAATAATTTAGCTTTTTATAAAAATTATAGGCAAGCTCTATCCCAATCAGGATAAAAAAAACAGGCACAGATAAAGCAATGTAATCTACTTTCATAGGGACGAAAAAAAGAATAATTTGGTTAGCGTATTGGCACTACAATTTAGCTAATATTCGTGTTAAGATAAAATCTAGTTTATGTAATATTTCTGCTCATTTGGTAATAAGCATTGCTTAGATCAAAATTCATCCTACCTTTGGGCTATCTGGTTAAAATACAGCCGATAATTTCACCTCATCCCTGCATCATGAAAAAATTATTTCTGCTTTTATTGCTTTGTGCTCCGGTATTTTATGCAAAAAGTCAAACTCTGGTTCTGGCTAAGGATGCGGCACAATATGTTGGAAAAAATGTAACCATCTGCGATTCGGTTTACAGCACAAAAGCTCTGGATAAAATTACTTTGATCAATTTAGGTGGCGCTTACCCCAAAGAGTTGCTTACCGTAGTAATTAATAAAGATGATCAGGCCAAATTCCCTTCTGAACCATCGACTATGTTTATGGGAAACAAAATATGTGTTACCGGTACAATCACTGAGTTTAAAGGTAAAAAGCAGATTGTCGTTACCGATCCGAAACAGATTGTAGTTAAATAAAGCCCAATTATTCCTTACCTTAAAATTAATAAGACGTAAAAGCCTTACTACTGGTGTGGCCAATAAAATTTTATTCGAAGCAATTTGGACTTTATAATTACCTGTAAAAAGGCAAGAGAAACTTTTATTTTGAATCAACCAAGCTGCCTCCCCAGTTCAAGGAGGATAGCTTCGGTCGGAGCGTTAATACAAAAAGTATAATTTGTATATAAATTGTCGAGCAGGTGCCTTTTCAGTCGGCAGGATCAGATCCTGCCAACCTCATAAGCATAGATATCCTTATTATCTACGACGAAGGTTGCAATTCATTTTAACTTTTCAAAGCAGGTTACACATAAAGGCGTATTTCCGTGATGAATCGTTTCCTTTCCGTGATGAACTTAATGCTTAGGTCTAAAAAACCCATTCTAAATAGCATTAGAAGCATATTATTTTTATCCCATAATAGAGATAAAATTGGCTGTATTTTTAAAATTTACCGACTGGTTGTACATTAAAAGGCCTGTATTTTGCTGCAATTGGTTTAAAATTTCTAGTTTTGATTTTTACGATCTGCCTATGTCTACTCTTTTAAAACGAAATACTTTAATTTTTATACTCCTAATCCTCGTCGCTGCTTTTAGTTACCTCAGCTTCTTTGTAGCTAGGCATCCCATCTGGAATTTCGATATTAAAACCTCTTTGCTCATTCAACATTATCAGGCCACCTGGCTGGATAAGGTGATGCTGGCCATTAGTTTTTTCGGCGAACTGCCCTACTCACTCCTTTCTGTGGTTATTGTAGCCGCTATATTTTATTGGAAAAAATACAAACGTGAGGGACTCTACATGGCCTCGGTACTGCTTTCGGGATTGATTATCCTCGGCATTAAAAACATCATTAACCGCCCACGCCCTACTGCTTTTTATGTGCGTTTGGTAGAGGTAAACCGGTTTCAGAGTTACCCCAGCGGGCACGTGCTTTCTTACACGCTTTTTTTCGGGTTCCTGATTATTTTAATGAATACTTTAAAAGGGATACACAAAGCAACACGGGTTACGTTTACTTATTTATCTGCATTTTTAATTATTACCATTGCGCCTTCCAGAATTTATTTAGGAGCACACTGGTTTACCGATACCGTTGGAGGTTTTTTACTGGGTTTAATTTGTTTGTTTCCGCTGTGTTACTTTTATTTCAGAAATAAAGCAGCCTAAGCTTCCGGTAATCCATCAATTTTGGCTTTTTTCCTGATCCGGCTAAGCGTTTCGATGCGCATGCCCAGGTAGCTTGCCAAAAATTTTAAAGGCACGCGCGATTTAATGGTAGGGTGACCGATTTTAAACTGTTTATAGCGCGCTTCTGCTGATGGAATGCGCGACAGAATAGACCGCTCCTGCGACATGTGGTATTGTATGGCCAGTAATTTCCTCGCCAAAACATTGGCCTCCGGGAACAAAGCGTACATATCATCAATAACACGGTAAGGCAACACCAGCAGTTCCGAATCTTCCAAAGCCTGGTACTGTTCTTCGAAAGTGGGTTTAAAAGCACCCGGATTTCTGATATTACCAATAAAATCGTTCTCATCGGTTAACCAGGTGGTAATATCTTTCCCATCATCTACCACAAAAGCCCTAACCAAACCTTTAACCACAAAAAATAAACAACCGTCTTTAACCAGCTCTGCAAACGATGGCAGGATGTTATTCTTGCGCACAAAAATTTTGAAAGTTTCTTTTCTTGCACCCTCAATCAGCTCAGCACTCAGTGGCTGCAGCACATTTAAAAATTGAATAAGGGGATCGCTTTCATGACTAGCCGCAATCATAATCTTTAAATCCGTTTTTTAAGAACGTGCAAGGTATTGCACGGCGTCCGGATTTCCAAATACCAAAACGTATCAACTTGCAAAAAAATTACAGTTACCCCTATTTTATTTTCAAAACGAAAACCTTTTTATGAACTGTATGCGATTTGTTAATTTTCTGTTTGATTACTGTATTTTAACATCAGGAATAAAAAAATCTGATATTTTTGCCGTCATGACGAATCACAATCCCAAAGCTTTTCTCTTCGATCTTAACGGAACGATGATTGACGATATGGCCTTTCATAATCATGCCTGGCACAATATATTAACACAGGATTTAGGCGCAAAAATTAGCTTCGACGCTGTTAAAAAACAGATGTACGGTAAAAATCAGGATTTACTGGAGCGTGTTTTTGGCGTGGGTCATTTCTCTCAGGAACAGATCGATCAGATCTCGATAGAAAAAGAACACCGCTACCAGGCCGCCTACAAAAAGCATCTAACGCTAATTGCCGGACTGGGCGATTTCCTCGATCAGGCACACACTGCAGGTATTCAAATGGCTATTGGTTCGGCTGCTATTCCTTTCAACATTAATTTCGTACTGGATAATTTAAAAATCAGGTCGTACTTTAAAGCCATTGTAAGTGCCGAAGATGTAACCAATAGCAAACCCGATCCTGAAACCTTTACCAAAGGTTCCGAAATTTTAGGTGTTGCGGCAAACAACTGTGTGGTTTTTGAAGATGCGCCCAAAGGTGTTGAGGCCGCACTAAATGCGGGGATGCCTTGTGTGGTGCTCACTACAATGCATACGCAGGAGGAGTTTGGCGATTACCCAAACATTATTGCTTTTATTAAAGATTATACGGACCCTGCTTTACAGCAACTTTTTTTAAATCTGGCTGCATTTAAGCATTATCCAATAAAAAGATGATCGTCATTCCCGCGCAGGCGGGAATCTTAAAGCAAGATGCATTAAGATTCCCAATCAAGTTGGGAATGACGATCACAATCGTATGCTGCGTAAACTATTTACTAAATTTGTAAACAGAACTCGTTTTATATACCTGCCCTGGTTTTAAAACCGTTGACGGGAAAGCTGGCTGGTTTGGAGAATCAGGAAAATGTTGTGTTTCTAAAGCAATTGCTGTTCTAAAATCGTCTTTAGCACCGGTTTTAAAAGTATTTTTACTTTGCATAAAGTTACCGCTGTAAAACTGTAAACCTGGCTCCTGCGTGTAAATATCCATCACCACACCCGATTTATCGCCTTTAACCGTAGCCGCGTGGTACATACCCATACCTTCGGTTTTATTCAGCACATAATTATGATCGTAGCCTTTACCAAAGGTTAATTGCTCGTTCTTATCGTTAATACGCGCGCCAATGGTAGTTGCTTTTGTAAAATCGAAAGGTGTACCTGCAACTTTCTCCAGTTTTCCGGTTGGGATCAAGGTCGAATCAACAGGTGTGTATTCATCGGCGTAAATTTGTACTTCGTGATTTAAAATTTCACCGCTTCCATCGCCATTCAGGTTAAAAAAGGCATGGTTGGTTAAATTAACCACTGTAGTTTTATCTGTTTTGGCTTCATAATCCATTTTAAGCTCATTATCGTCAGTTAAGGTATAGGTTACTTTAACGTCTAAATTGCCGGGGAAATTTTCGTCACCATCTTTTGATAAATAGTGCAATACCAAGGTATTTGCATTAGGTTGCTCAGCATCCCAAACCACATATTGGTAGCCTTTTTTACCGCCATGCAGCGTATTTTGTCCATTATTGGTAAACAGCGAATAAGTTTTACCTTCTAAAGTAAATTTGCCTTTGGCTATACGGTTTCCGTACCTGCCGATGGTTGCCCCAAAATAGGGCTCGGTAGATTTTTCATAATCGCCAACACTTTTAAAACCCACCACTACATCAACCAGTTTACCATCTTTATCGGGTACCAGTAAGCTTACTAAACGTCCGCCGTAATTGGTAAAAACGGCTTCAGCATTGTTTTTGTTTTTCAAGGTATACAAAGCGGTTTGTTTACCATCAATTTCTTTTTTAAACGAATCGGCAACTAATTTAACAACTCCTGCTGAATCGATTTTTGCACTATCAGCTGATGAAGCATTCTTGGTTCCAGATTGGCAGGAAACAAATCCCATTGCAGCTACAACTGCCAGGCCCGTTAATGATTTTAATTTCATAGAAATGAATATTTGGTTTAGCGTTTAAATTAAGTTTTTAAATATAGGCATATCACTTAATTTTACAAATAAAACGATTTAGAACAATTCAAAACAATATATTGCAGCATATTTTGGGCGAACCATCATCAATGAGACAATATGTAGAAATGATGATCACAAAATGTATAAACCTATTGCTTTTTTGAACCACTTTGCAGAAATATGGAAAGTACTCCGCAAAAAAGAATGCTAATTTTTCTAACCAAAACACACCAATGATGCTTAAAAATTTACTTCAAATTGCACTGCTCTGCCTGGGTACAGCAAGCTTTGCGCAAGCACAAAACGTACAGGCAACTGAACCTGTACAAAAGTCTGCCTTGCGTAAAAACCCCTACCTCGAATTGCCACTTGGTGCCATTAAAGCCGAAGGCTGGTTAAAAGAAATGCTAGTAAGACAAAAAACGGGTGCAACCGGAAATCTCGACAAGCTTTATCCATCGGTTATGGGTGAGCGTAACGGCTGGCTGGGCGGCGATGGCGACCAATGGGAACGTGGTCCCTACTGGGTAGATGGTTTACTACCACTGGCCTATATTTTACAGGATAAGGAATTGATTGCCAAAACCAAACCCTGGGTAGAATGGGCAATTAAAAGCCAGCAAGCCGATGGTTATTTCGGTCCGATTAAAGATTATAGCAATGAACCCGGCCTGCAACGCGACAATAGCCGCGATTGGTGGCCTAAAATGGTGATGCTTAAAATTTTAAAACAATACTATACCGCCACAAACGATAAGCGGATCATTACGCTGATGACCAATTATTTCAAGTATCAGCTGAAAGAATTGCCATCGAAACCGCTTGATCATTGGTCGTTTTGGGCCAGATACCGCGCAGGTGATAATTTAGCGGTAGTTTATTGGTTATACAATAAAACCAACGACCAGTTTTTACTGGAACTGGCCGACCTGATTCACCGCCAGACTTTCGATTTTACCAATGCCTTTGCCGATGGCCAAATGCTTACCCGCTTTGGCAGTGTACATGCAGTAAATTTGGCCCAAGGCATGAAAGAGCCTTTGGTTTATTACCAGCAGCACCCTGAGCAAAAATATTTAGATGCATTGAAAAAAGGTTTTAAAGACCTGGATAAATACAACGGCTTTGCCAACGGGATGTTTGGTGGTGATGAATCGTTGCATGGTAATAATCCCACACAGGGCGCTGAGCTGTGTACGGCAGTAGAAATGATGTTTACCTTAGAAACCGCTTTAGAAATTACCGGCGATGTAGATTATGCCGAGCGCTTAGAAAAGATTGCTTTTAATGCCTTACCTGCCCAGGCATCTGATGATTATATGGCGAGGCAATACTTCCAGCAGGCTAACCAGGTAATGATTAGCAGGCAAATGCACAATTTCGACGTAAACCACCACGGTACCGATTTATGCTACGGTTTGCTTTCAGGCTACCCTTGCTGTACCTCTAACATGCACCAGGGCTGGCCAAAATTTACGCAAAACCTCTGGTATGCCACCGCTGATCAAGGCGTGGCTGCGTTGGTTTACTCGCCAAGTGAAGTGAAACTGGCTGTAGCCGATGGAAAGGAAATAATGATCAAAGAAGAAACCAATTATCCTTTTCAGGAAGCAATTAAATTCTCGATCAGCTTTGCTAAAAAATCAAAAGCCATTAACTTCCCTTTTCATTTAAGAATACCGGCATGGTGTAAAGAAGCTACTGTAAAAGTAAACGGCACTGTTGCACAAACTTCAAAAGGGAATGCGATTGTTAAAATTAACCGCGACTGGCAATCTGGCGATGTGGTAGAGTTACAATTGCCCATGCATATTTTTAAAAATACCTGGTTCGAAAATTCGGTTTCAGTAGAAAGAGGCCCCATTACTTATGCTTTAAAAATGGGCGAAGCGGTAAGGCCGGTTAAAAACACCATCGATCCAATCGATAATGGCGATGCTTTTGATGAAATTCACCCCACAACACCCTGGAATTATGGCCTTTTTGATGTACCGAACAATAAATTGGAGGAAAAATTTACCGTAGAAAAAGCTGCGCCATTTAGCAATTATCCCTGGAACCTCGAAAACGCCCCTATCCACATTAAAACAAAAGCCAAGCGCATCCCTTCCTGGAAATTATACAATGAAATGGCCGGCCCTATCCCCTACAGTATTACTTACCAGTTAGAAACAGCCAAAGAAACAGAAGAAATTACCCTGGTTCCCTACGGATCGACCAGGTTGCGGATTTCACAATTCCCCTTGATGGGCAGATAATCTTTCCAGTAATGAAGTAAAATCCGTTAAAACTGATTAATATTGCGACCAATCAAACCCCAGATATGAATCAACACATTTCAACCGATCGTTACGATAAAATGTTATACCGCCGTTGTGGAAACAGTGGCATTAAATTGCCTGCAATTTCGTTGGGTTTATGGCATAATTTCGGACATGTAAACGTTTTTGAAAATAGCAAAAACTTAATATATACGGCCTTTAATAATGGTATTACCCATTTCGATCTGGCCAACAACTATGGCCCTCCTCCGGGATCAGCCGAAGAAGTTTTTGGCAAAATACTACACGAAGATTTTAAAGGCTACCGCGACGAAATGATCATTTCGAGCAAGGCAGGTTATACGATGTGGGATGGCCCTTATGGCGATTGGGGATCGAAAAAATACCTGGTTTCGAGCTTAGATCAAAGCTTAAAAAGGATGAAACTGGATTATGTTGATATTTTTTACCACCACCGCCCCGATCCGGAAACCCCGCTCGAAGAAACAATGGCTGCTTTAAGCCTTTTGGTGCAACAGGGTAAAGCCCTTTATGTAGGTATTTCGAACTATCAGGCTGAGGAAGCAGCAGAAGCCATTAAAATTTTAAGAAAAAATGGTACACCTTGCCTAATCCACCAGCCCAAATACTCAATGTTTGAACGCTGGGTAGAAGGTGGTTTGCTCGATGTTTTAGAAAGCAATGGTGTGGGTTGCATTCCTTTTTCGCCATTGGCACAAGGCCTGCTTACCGATAAATACCTGCACGGTATCCCGGCTGATTCGCGAGTGGCCACCAGTGGCATTTTCTTAAAAGAGAGCAACATTACCCCCGAAAAGCTGGAAGTTATTGGTAAACTGAATGAGATAGCCCAATCGCGCGGACAAAAACTGGCGCACATGGCTTTATCGTGGATTTTGAAAGATAAAAGGATTACTACGGTATTGATAGGTGCCAGCAAACCAGCGCAAATTACCGACTCAATTAAAGCTTTAGATAATATCGAATTTAGTGAAGCAGAAATAAAGCGGATTGATGAGATCTTAAAATAACACAAACAGCCCCTTAGCCATAACAAGTTATGGGGCTTTTTAAACTAATCCACTAAGGGAAGTGTAAAATAAAAGGTTGAGCCTGCCCCATAAGTGCTTTCGGCCCATATCTTTCCATTATGGCGGCGTATAATTTCGGCACTCAGGTACAAACCAATGCCAAAACCAGAAATTGTTTTGGTTTGCGTACTTTCAACGCGGTAGAATCGATCGAAAAGTTTTTCCAGATCATGTTGCCTGATGCCGATACCAGTATCGGTTACACTCACCATTACCGTATCGCCTACAATTTCCGAACGCACTACAATGGCACTTGCGTAATCAGAATATTTAATGGCATTGCTAATCAGATTTGAAACCACTGAAGTTAACTTTTCCTTATCGGCATGGGTTACTTTAGCACCGCTTGTTTTAAAATCGATCAAATTGGATGAATAGATAAATCTGGCGTCCTCTACAGCATCAGCTATCACCTGATCAAGATCAAAATCTGTTTTATTTAAATGAATTTCTCCCGATTCGAGTCGCGAAACATTTAAAAAGGAATTGATCATGGTACTCATTTTCCGCACCTGTTTCTGCACTTTATCCAATGTATTCACCATAAACTGATCGGATGAGCTTTTAGCTTGCATCAGCTGGATGTAGGCATTAATAGAAGTTAAAGGCGTTTTGAGCTCATGGCTCACCATGCTGATAAAATCGTGTTTCTGTTGCTCTTCTTTGATGTTGATTAAAATTTGTTCTTCCTCAAGCGCATCGCGCTGCAACTGGGTTTCTTTAATGGCTTCTTTGGCCTTAACCATATCTGTAACATCACTTGCGGTATGGATAATGCAATAAGGTAACCCCGATTCGTCTTTAATAGCCCGGTATTCATAAGCGTAATAAGCCGTCTGCAATTTCCCATCGCGCATGGTTTCTGCTGCAATGGCATCGCCCTGATCGGTAATCCCCGTTAACAGCACATTCTTTAACATATTGATAAAAGGCTGTCCTTTAAGTTCAGGAACGGCTTCTTGCAAGGGCTTACCAATAATAGAGCGGTCTTTGCCCCAAAAAGCAATCATGGCATCGTTGGCCATCTCTATTACAATATCTTCAGAGGTGTAAATAGCAGTAGCATCTTTAGATAACGAAAGTATTTCTAAAAGCTGGATACTATCTAAAACTCTTGAATGTGCGCTCATGGGATTTTATCGGTTATTTCACTTGTTGACTAGTTTTTCAATTAATCATACAAGTAATACCTGCAAATGTTTGAGTTAAAGGCTAAATACCACCCGGTGGAGTAAAGCTTTCGCGTATTTTCTGTTTTAATGCTCCTACAGCGTTGGTATAGCCACCTTCTGCCCCATCTACAAAATGGATATGGTCGTCTTCCAGATCGCGTACATAACACGACATAATCGATTCGCCGCTGACATACAAACCATATAAAATCGAATTATTTTCTTCCAGCTTATCCAGTTCAGTCTGCAGGGCAAGGCGCTGTTTGGCTGTGCCGGTAATTACCGTATTGATGCGGCCGTCTATCACCAGCGTATCCGACATTTCTACCAGCTGTTTGAGGTATTTTTTACCACTTGCCGTACGTAAATAGATGTAACCATACATATTTATTACCCACGATTTAATAAATTCAAATAACCTGACTTTACCAAAACGGTGTTTCACCTCTTTGCCCAGACTGTTAAAACTTGTTTTAAAAATGAGTTTAGGTACCGAAATGGGTTGCCTTTTCTCGGGTGCGCCGTAGATCTGGTCGAGATGCTGTATTACCTGGCTAAATACCCTGGCCTGTTCTTCACATTGCTGCGCCACAACAATTAAGGTTACTACTTCTTCGCTGTTCTCAGGTGGCTCTATTTTATCCCAGCGACACTGCATACCACTCAAATCAATTTCATTTCCTGCTATTTCTTGTGTAGAAAGCAGGTAATTTTCGCCCTTAATCAGCTGTTCGGCATGGGCGAGGCCATCGCCTAAAACAATGGGAATTGAAAATGTTTCGTTACTGTTATACCGGCTAATTTGAAGCTGGTGGCCGGCTTTATAAACTTCATCAACAGCCATAATACCTGCCCTTAAATCGAGATTAAAACCTTTAAGGGTATTTTCACGGTATTTCAATAGCGATTTCATTACCTCGGATACCATAGCCGGTGGTACAATAAAAGTGGCACCATCGCCGCCAAAGAAAAACGGAACGAGAACATTGGCTTTAAAGGCAATATTAAGCACAGCTACAATACTACCGGTTGCAATGAAGTTTACATTTTCGTGCTGGCCGGATTTTACTGCTGCCGTAGAATTTTTAATATCGGTAATAATCACCTGCCAATCGGCCGGTATCGGTTTAAACAAATCATTGCGGAGCAGCAATTGCGCCAAAGCCATTTTATTAACGGGCAGGTTAGCATAAAAATGTTCGGTATTATCTGACATAAAATTGGCTTAACAGCTTAAATATACAGATTTACAAACAATGCGTATTTCGGAATCGTTAGCCTCAAACCTTATTTAGAATAAATAAAAATAATTTTGGTATTGTAAGGTAAAAATAGTTCCTTTGCGGCAACTAAGAATTAATCTAAATAAAGATGAGTAAAACAATTACCCGATTATTAAATTTAATCGTTGTAGTAGTGTTATTTGCAGGAAATGCAATGGCCCAATCTAAAAACGGATCCATCTCAGGATCGATAAAAACGAGCGATGGTAACCCTGCTGCCTACGTAAGTGTTGGTTTAAAAAACACAGCAAAAACTACCCAGACTGACGATAAAGGAAACTACACCATTAAAAATGTAGCTCCGGGTACTTATACATTAAAAACATCGGCAATTGGCGTAAAAGCACAAGAAAAACAAGTTAGTGTTGCTGCCGGACAAAGCACCAGCGCCGATTTTTCTTTAGATCAGTCTTCTTCTCAGTTAGATGAAATTGCTATTAACGGTTATAAAACACCCAATAGAAAACCAGTTAACCTGGGTAAAATTGCCATTGCCCCTATGGATTTACCACAATCAGTACAGATTATTGGTAACCAGGTAATTAGTGATCAGCAAGCCATGCGTTTAAGTGATGTTTTGAAAAATGTTAACGGTGTTGCTTACGGCGAAAACAGAGGTGGTGTTAGTGGCGAAACTTTTTTTGCCAGAGGTTATAGTTTAGGAGGTAATAATGTTTTCAAAAACGGTTCGCGAGCTTCAAGCGGCGGTATGCCAGAAGTTAGCACCTTAGAATCGGTTGAGGTACTAAAAGGTAGTGCAGCACTACTTTATGGTGGTGTTACAGGTGGTGCCGTAGTGAATATGGTTACTAAAAAACCAAAATTCGAATATGGTGGCGAAGTATCAATGCGTAGTGGTAGCTACAATATGTACAAACCTAGCGCTGATATTTACGGGCCAATTGCTAAAAACCTGGCTTTTCGTTTAATTGGTACATACGAAGATGCTGCAAGCTTTAGAAATAGCGTAAACGCTAACCGAATTTATGTTAATCCTTCACTTCTCTATAAATTAGGAGAGAAAACAGACATTTTGTTACAAGGTGATTATTTAAAAAGCGATATGACACCTGATTTCGGTGTTGGTACAGTAGCCAATCAAATACCTGATATTGGTAGAAATGCTTTTGTTAACGCACCATGGGCTTATAACAAAACAAACACCGTTACTACCCAGTTAAATGTAAACCATAAATTTAACGATAACTGGAAATTAAATGTTCTGGCTAATTTACAATCGTACAACCGTAACTATTTTAGTGCTGAGCGTCCTTTTGCGCTATTAGCCGATGGAATTGCAAATCGTAACGTAACTCGTGCAATAACCAAAGAATTTACCTATAACGAACAGATTAATTTAAATGGTTCATTCAAAACCGGTAAAATTGAGCATACCCTACTTGTTGGTGTAGATGCAGATCAATCGAGAACAACCTCAAATGGTTTTACGTTTAACAGCAACAATGCAGCAATGTTTAATTATGGTAATGTAAACTTATTAGACCCTTCTACCTTTTTCGGAAGCGGGATAGAACCAACAGCAAACAATACTACAAGAACATTTGCCCCTGTGTTTAGAATGGGTGGCTTTGCGCAGGATTTAATTGCTGTTACAGAACAGTTTAAAGTGTTGGCAGGTGTAAGATGGACTTTCCAAAAAACACCTACTACAGCCATTACTAACGTTGTAACAGGAGCTGAATCTTCAGGTACTGCTGTCGATAAAATTGATAAGGCCTTTTCTCCTAAATTTGGATTAGTATACCAACCACTAAAAACAACATCGGTATATGTAAGTTATGCTAATAACTTTACATCAAACGCCGGAATTGATATTGCTACTGATGCGCCAATGGCTCCATCAATAATTGATCAATATGAAGCCGGAGTAAAAAACGATTTTTTACAAGGTAGATTATCTGCTAACGTTACCGTTTACAGAATAAAAAACAGTAACCTGGCACAAGCTGCTTTAGCTGATCCTACTAAACGTGAGTTTAGTGGCGCAACAGCCAGCGATGGTGTAGAAGTTGATTTGAGCGGTACAATTATTAAAGGCTTAAATTTCTTAGCGGGTTACAGTTATAACTATTACCGTTACACCAGCACATTAGATAAAACCGGCATAATTGAAGGAGAAAGAGTTGTTGGTAGCACCAAAAACACTGCAAACGGAACATTATTCTATACTTTTCAGGATGGAAGCTTAAAAGGCCTTAAACTTGGTGCAACGGCTGTTTACACCGGTGATCGTTTGGGGGGAAGAAACCAAACCAAAGCTGGTACATCAACGGGTATTATCCCATTGAAGGCATTTACAACCCTTGACTTCTCAGCAGGATATTCATGGAGAAAAATTTCATTATTGGCTAAGGTTTCAAACCTAACCAACGAGCTGAACTATTTTGTTCACGAAAACTACAGTGTTAATCCAATACCTCCACGTCAATTCGTAACCACCTTATCTTATAAGTTCTAATTGATCTCATTTAGATGGTAAAAAAGGGCCAGATCATCTGACCCTTTTTGCTTTTTATCCCCTAATGGGTTTGTGGTATAATATCTAATTGCTGGTGCACCTTGTCTTTGGAATTGAGTTAATCCCCTATACAATAATCAAAATCGTTCCTGATTTGAGTAGCCTAAAATAATAGTGGCATTCGCCCTTTCTGTTAATGATTTCAATATCACATACTTTACCAGATTTCCCGTATTCATCGGCTAAAAAATCACCTATTTTAATACTATCCAGCTGGTTTATATTAATTGCTGCTCTTTTAATTAATGTAGCGGTTTTTTCCATAAAATTTGTCTTTATACATAGTTACGCAATTCAAAAAGGTTTGGATTCGTAGCGCATAAAAATACTTAAAAACAAGTAAACAAATTTACGTCTTTGTAAATATAATTAGTAATGAACGAGCTCATATACACGTTTCATATATAAGGCTTCTTCAATCTTCACAAAAAATTCGTGCCACTCGCTGCGTGTAAATACCAGGCTAATATCCGGAAATGGGGTAGATAAGATTACCACCTCTCTCCCATCCGGACTACGTTCCAGGTAATCATCAAAGTCAAGTTTTTTAGTTGCCAGGTAAAAAGCATCGAACTGATCGAAAGAAAAGTTCATTAATACACCGGCACGCCAGATATTGATCACGCTGCAATTTCTGCAGTGTGCGATAGTAATGTTTTCACTTTGAGCCAGAACCGTAGTTTTACACATAAAATAACCCTTAATATTTGTACATAGGATTTAACAAATATCACATTATTTAGAATAATTCCAAATAATAAAGTTTAATTTTAGGCAATAGCGGGTAAAAAAAATGCCAGACTCACATCTGGCATTTCTATTATAGCGCGTCGTAAATTACAACCTTCTCAAAATAAACCCTAAACTCATCTAAAAATGCTTTATGCAAAGGGTGAACCTGATAAACATCATGCGCAGCTAAATCTTCGAAAAACAAAAGTAAACTGAAAGTATAAGTAGTGTCTACAACAGCACGCTCAATAGGTGCAGGTACGCCAATATGGAAAGTTTTAACAACTTCAATGTTTTCTAAAGTTTGTAAACTGTTGCGAAAAGCCTGTTTTTGCTCTTCAGAGGTATCGGCCTTAAGCCAGAATAAAACGTGGTGTGCAATCATGATATAAATTTTTCCAAATATAAGGAAAGCCGCCACAGTTCAACGTGATTATCAGGAAAACCACTTTAATTAATCCTCATTTGCTTAACGCAGCAACCAGTTCAGTCTGGGTATCTTCTGCATAGGCCATATTGCGTTTCGTGGCGTTGTAAATAATCCTTAACCACACCAGAAAGTAAGGTAAACTGATTATAGCAAGCGATAAGGGATGTGCTTTGGCGTATACGGGAAACAACAGTAAAGGAAAATTACAGGCAATTACGAGCAAAACCGGCAGCAATACCTTTTTCATGGCGCGATTGTTTTCGTAAACATACCAGATACCTACCCCTACAATTGAAATAATAAAGGTACAATCTTCTGCACCCGTACTAAACAACACCGGAAACAAGAGTACAGAAGCCAATACGAGCAGCTGGAATTTTGGCTTTGAAAAACGACCTATGCGAACAAAAGGAAGCATAAATAGTAATGCGCCGAGCGAAAGGAAAAGCATATTTGGAATTTCTGGCTGATTTAAAATTCGCCTGAAAAATCCCATAATTGAAATATCTATTCCGCCACCAATTACATTGATTTCGTTTTTGCCGATTAGTGAGGCTTTCCAATCCAGATAAGAATGGAGTACAAAACCCGGTGAGGCAAATAACATGGGGGCAGCCAGAATAACAACCGACCAAATGATGAGCCAAAGAATAAACTGTGGTTTCTTTTTAATAAAGAAGAAAAAAACCAGGCCCACAATGCCATAAAGTTTGATAAAAGTACCCAGCACAATAAAAAAGGCTGTCCATATATTATTGCCTTTGTTCAATTGCGTAAAACTGAGTATAATGAGTGCTGCTGCCCCGGCATTAAACTGCTGGTTAAGCATCGATTCGATAAGGCAGGGAATGGCAATGTACCCGATAATTACTTTTTTATCATGGCTTAAAGGCAAAGTTTGAATGGCTTTAAACAACAGGAAACAGTTAAATAAATTCCAGCACAATAAACCAATACTGTTCGGCAGCAAAGCAAATGGCGCAATTAAAACACTAAATATTGGTCCGTAATGGTTGGCATCATCATGAAATGCAGGGTATGGCGCGTATAATGAACGTTCGTGCAACAGATTTCTGAATGTATTTTCGAAAATGAGGTAATTATTTAACCGGTGCGTAACCAACGAGTCGATTACGAAAATGAGTGTAACAAACACCCATAAAAATAACACAAAGCGATTTTGCTGATAAAATCTCTTAGGCGAAATGTCGCGAGTAATCTGATTAGAATAATTAGCCATTGTAAAAAAAACATTACAATACAATAATATTAAGCAAAAATCACATTTCCAATTATTCTGTAAAGAAAATACTACTCCTTTTTGAAATATTTGACGGATATCAAAAAAATATTTCTACACCTTTAATTTAAATGAAAATTAGCTGACAAAACGCGAAAACCAAATGCCTCAATATGGTGTTTCATTTTTAACCAATTTATAAATCAATGGAATATCAACTGAATTCGATAAATGCCAGGAAAGAATTTATCGACATTGCTGACGAGCAAGACCGTCAGTACTGGGCTACCCGTTTGGGTGTAAGTAGCGAAAAACTTAAATCGGTGGTTAAAGCCATTCAGAGTATGGAATTTTCGAAACTGAAGGATTATTTAATGCTTGAAAAAATTAAAGAGGCCAGTACGTACCAACGTTTTGTTAATCCGCAATAATGGATATTCCTGCAAAAGTTAAGCACGAAAGGCCTATAACCGATTGTTCACATCTGATCGATTTGCCAGCTACGAAAGCTGTTTTTAATCATAAGGTTAAAGGAAATGCGATTACCAATTCTAAAGCTTGTATTAGGGTACTGAGTGTTTTTTATCCCAAAAACGGACTCATTAACCTGCTTTAATAAGCTGGTTTCACAAAAAAAGCCCAGCAAATTTGCCGGGCCTTGTTAATGTTGTGCCTGCTAGTTAAAACGTTAACACCACTTTACCTACCGTTCTACCTGTTTCTATTTGCTGGTGCGCAGCGGCCATATCTTCGAAAGGAAAAACTGCCGATACATGCGAACGAATTTTGCTATCAGCCAATAAATCTGCTATTTGTTCCATATCGTCTCCATTGGGCTTAACCCTGATGGTATAACCATTAATCCCCAATGCTTTCGCTTTTTCGGTTACGGTTTCGTTTAAACCCGAAGGGATACTGATAATGGTTCCGCCTTTCTTCGTTACTTTTAGCGAGCGGTCGATATAGTCTCCACCCATCGAATCCAGTACAAAATCAATATCCTGAATCACTTCTTCAAAAGGCTGGGCACGGTAATCTACATGTTCATCGGCACCTAATGACAACACAAAATCGCGGTTAGCAGCCGAAGCTGTACCAATTACGTAGGCACCCAGGTGTTTAGCCATTTGCACGGCATAATGCCCCACCCCACCTGCAGCAGCATGAATTAAAACTCTTTGACCTGCCTGCACATTAGCGTGCGAGGTAAGCGCCTGCCAGGCCGTTAATGCTGCAAGTGTTGCTGCAGCGGCATCATTATGGTTCACATTTTCAGGTTTTAGCGCAAGTTCATCTGCTTTAGCCACCACAAACTCGGCATAAGTATTTCCTAATCCCGGAAAAGCCAACATGGCAAATACCGCATCGCCGGTTTTAAATTGAGTTACCCCTGCTCCAACTTCCATAATGGTACCCGAAATATCCCAGCCTAAAATAACCGGTAGCTGATCTTTAATCAAACCTGCGATACCCTTACCTGATCTTGTTTTTACATCAACAGGGTTAATACTAATGGCATTTAATTTTACCAATACCTCACCGGCCCCAACTGCAGGAACTTCTTTTTCAGTCAATTCGAGGTTTTCTACACCTCCAAAATCTTTTAATATAATCGCTTTCATTTTTTATCTTTAATTTATAATTCAAATTTATACCAATATTTACAATTATATTGGTATATTATTTCTATAATTTGGTATTTTTGCTCCATGCTTAAAGAAAACCTGTACGAGCCTTTTTCAACTGCGCATCTTATTTTAAACGAATGCCCCAAACAAGCACATAAACATAACTTTTTTGAACTGGTTTTTGTGTTAAATGGAAGAGGAAAGCAGTGTATTAACAACAGCCGGTTTAATTTTCATGCCGAACACATGTTCTTAATCACCCCCGAAGATTGCCACGAGCTGATTATTGAAGAAACTTCTGAACTATTCTTCCTCCGTTTTAACGATATTTATCTTAAAAACGGTGGTTTACAGACCGAAAATATCAAACGGTTGGAATATATCCTGCAAAATGCCAATCACCAGCCGGGCTGTATATTAAAAAACACCCGCGACAAAAAGATTGTACGCTCACTGATATTGAATATTATTGAAGAACAGGCCGAAAAAGACCTGTACAATAAAGAACTTGTACAACAACTGGTTAACACACTTATCATTATTGTTGCCCGTAACATTGCCAAATACCTGCCCGAGCAAGCTAACGCAGGCACCGAAGAAAAGGCTTTGGATATATTGCAATATGTACAGCGCAATATTTATTATCCAGAGAAATTGAGGGCTGAAATTATTAGTAACAACTTTAGCATTTCTGAAGCATATTTGGGTCGCTATTTTAAAAAACATGTTGACGAAACTTTACAACAGTATATTGCCAATTACAAAACAAAACTAATTGAGCACCGTTTGCAATTTAGCGATAAGCGCCTGAACGAAATTGCAAACGAATTTGGTTTTACGGATGAAAGCCACTTTAATAAGTTTTTCAGGAAACAAAGGGGCAATAGCCCGAAGGCATTCAGGAAAGCGCTACAGGAAAATCAACTCCGTAATTAAAACTATTCTCAGCAAAACAGTATTATTTTATAAAATGCTGGTACAGGCAATTAATGGCAGCACGGCTAAAATCGGGAAAACCATCAGTATAGGTTGCATTAATGCCATTGGTAATAATTACAAAGCCATACTTTTGTTGCTGATTAAAAAACATGGTGCTGTACAAGCCGTAGGCTGAGCCGGTATGTCCCGTTAATTTTACCCCTGGAATTAAATTCTCTGCACTTCGAAGCGCCAATCCATATCCTTCATCGGCACTCAGGGCCGTTTGCATTTCTTTTGCGCTCTTTTTAGATATGATACGCACACCATTTGCCTTACCATAATTCATGTGCATCATCATGTACCTTGCTAAATCGCTTGCCGAAATTTTCATTCCGCCGGTTGGCGAAAAAATTGGAGTAGTATAACCCATTACATAATTGGCAATTTCAGCTCTTCGGGGTGCATAAGCCGCTGGCGATGGTGTGTAAGTTTTGGTATCGGTATGGTACTCGTAAAGTTTCACAAACCGTGTACTATCTAACGAATCGACACAGTAGCCTGCATAAAGTCCCAAAGGTCTCAATATCTGCTTTTTGATGTAATTATCGAAGCGCTGGCCCGATTGCTTTTCGAGAATGGTACCAATGAGGTTGAAGTTGAGGTTACAATAATCGAATTTCGTACCAGGCAAATAGTTATTATAACATTTGGCCCAGTCGGGGTTCTTATCGGGATTAATGACATCAAGATTTAAATACCCTTGCGAGTCGTTCAGGCTGGAAGTGTGTGATAAGGCCATTTTCAGCGTAATTTTTTGATCGGGAAATTTGGGATTTCTAATTTTAAACCCAACCAGATCGCCAAAATCATCGTCCAGACTAATTTTGCCTGCTTCGACCAGTTGCATGATTGCTGTAGCCGAAAAGGATTTAGAAATGGAGGCAATCCTGAAAATATCCTGCTCCCCAAGTGGCAATTTATTCTCGAGATCTTTTAAACCAAAAGCATGGGTGTAAACAATCTTTCCGTTTTTAACTACTGCAACAGCAGCACCTACAGCATTGTATTTTCCCATAACCTGCTTAAAATCATTTTCTACTCCCTGCGCCTTCGATAGCAGCGGGATCAATAACAATAAAAACAGCTTAAAGCTATACTGTGGTAAATGGAGTTTCATAAATACAGGTTAGGTAAAAAATTATTTCGCATCGTTTACTTCAAGCCAATGCCCGTCGGGGTCTTTGAAATAAATTTGTTTTACGCCGTCAACACGCAAGGTGATGCCTTTCTCCTTCCCTGCCCAGTCTTCGAAATTGATATTCTTCGTATTTAGTTTTTTCACAAATTCATCAACCGAAGGTACACTGAAGCACAAATGCTCGTTTTTATCAAAGCTTTGAGCACCTTTCGCTCCCTGAATTAAATGTAACTGACCTGCCGGACCTAAGGTAAACCAGGTATGGCGGTTATCGTGAAAAGGCTCGGGAATGATTTTCAGGTTAAAAACGCTTTCATAAAAATCGGTCGATTGCTTTAAATCGCTTACGTAAACAGCGATGTGGTTTAAAACGGCTGGGATATTGCTTTGCGCCATGGCTTTTTGAAAAATAAGAGAAAACAGAATAGCAGTGGTTAAGAAGATTTGTTTCATGTTTAAATATCACATTTATGCGGGAATAATTTGAATAAAAGTGATACCGTCATGGCATATTTACAAAGGATCTTTTACGGTAATCCGTCATTCCCGTGAAAACGGGAATCTTAAAGCATAATGTACCACGCATTACGATTCCCAGTCAAGCTGGGAATGACGATTAAGCTTAAAGCGCTTCGACTCCGCTCAGCGTGACAGGCTATGGAATCGACTCCGTGTTTTCCGTGTCTCCGTGGCAAAAAAATATTGCATGAGATTGTGTGTCTCCGTGGCAAAAAATTAGCGTAGAGAGATTCTTCGACTCCGCTACCATTGACAGACCTCGTAGAAAAATCGTCATTTCGACTGGAGCCGGCCGGTTTTTCACCGGTGGCGAAACGGAGAAATCTTTTTACACAGATTTCTCGACTCCGTTACACTCCGCTACCAATGACAGATTAAAAACGATGTAATGTCTACTGTTTCATTGGCATTACTTCAACATTTAATTCAAGAGCAAGTTTATTAAGGTATTTTGTCTTTTGCTGCAGAAGTATCTGTTGGTAA